>Ga0308164_10000209_pt1 | contig 137501 bp, 132 predicted proteins | sample PhyTR2_FD_201031 | JGI IMG/M metagenome (GOLD analysis project Ga0308164, IMG submission 201031) | Phyllosphere microbial communities from UC Gill Tract Community Farm, Albany, California, United States - DLSLT.R2 | ecosystem: Host-associated > Plants > Phyllosphere > Unclassified | place...
CGCGGATTTGCAATCCGTGACTATATCTATCCCATAAAAACGACTTCAATATCCAATGCACTATCCAAATCTGCGTAATTCCTGGCTGAGCTAAAATAGTAATGTTCCGGTTCTGTTACTATTTTTCCGCTTACAGGATTTTGATGTATATAGTTGATTTTTTCTTTAATCCATTGATTTGAAAAAACTTCTTCTGCGTGATTGCCATCCTGCCAGACTTTATAGGTCTGTGATCTGGTAAGATGTTCGCAGGCTTTTTTAAAATAATCCAGTAACCATTCTCTTCGGCTTTCGGGTTCTTCTAAGATGGTTTGTATGATCTTCTTTGAAGTGATTTTTTTGAAATCCCGCATTATTTCTGCTAATGAAAATGTGGAATCTGCTCTGCAAAACAAATGTAGATGACTATGCATTAAACAATACGCAAAAATTGTAAGTCCTTTGTTTGTCTGGCAATGCTTCAAAGCATTGATGATGACATATTTTTGATTGAGTCTCGTGAAAACATCTACCCAGCCGACGGTTGTGATGGTAATAAAGTATGCTTTTTCTAACTCTGTTGCTTTGTATTTTGTGGATATTATTTGTGTTTTTAAGGTGGTGTAAATATAAAAATGAAAAGCACGGATTGCAAATCCGCGCTATCGGGATTGTTTGATTCCTGGTTTTGATGTGTCGTCCTGAATGAGGTTATCAAAGGGTGGCCTTTCTGAAGAGGACCGAGATATCGGGAGTGTAGAGGATAAAATCGTTTGGTTTTATAAATTTTAAAGTGTTAATAATTAATATGTTCATTATAATCTTCCCGGAAGAAGTTCTCGATCTCGTCCAGATCATACTCATAATCCAGATCTGTATTCTCAATATATTCCCATTCTATACTGTATTCCGGGGAAAGATTTTCTGTTGTTTTTTCTGTGGTATTTTCCATTCTAATATTCTGTAATTAGGCAATAGATTTCCTGATCAGCTTTTTACGGCTGATTTTAGTGGTGATTTTAGTAAGTGATTTGATTAAATAATTAAGGCCTTAATTATAATCCAAAAGTAATTAGTGCTGACGCCAAAACTTGACGTGATACATTTTATTTTTAATTTTCAGCATTTGTGTTTTCTCTTTTTAACTGTAAGCCAAAGGTATTTTCCGGAGGCGCCAAAACGCGTCGTGTTAAATTTTATTTTTAATTAATTTATCAGCGATCTGATTCAGCAAATCATTATTCTCTTCCACATAGCATAAACCTGCTTGTATCAGCGCTTCCAGGTTTTTCTTTTTCACATTGTCCATTTCTGGAGACGCAGTTTTGAGCGACGGATTGATCCTGTAATAATTCTGCTGGTTGCGTTTCCCAAGCGTCATAAACATCTGGCTGAGCTGATAATCTACCGTCTCGGAATTGGCGGAGAGCAAAATATCAATAATGGGACCTACCCAAGCGAGTTTTCCTATGTTTTTGTACTTTTTGATAGGATAGGTTTTCATCTCCGTCCCTGTTCCTATGGAGACGATCATCATGTCATTCATGGAAGGATAATTGGGTTTGAAGGGATTATTGAAGACCGTTGCAAAAGGCGTTTTCCTTGCCTCTGCATAAGCGCACAAAGCAGGATTGTTGGCAAACATTCCGCCATCGATCAGGCTGAAAAACTGTCCGTATTTCGATTTGATTTGAACCGGCGCAAAGTAAGTGGGCGCTGCAGAAGTAGCGCGGCAAACATCCTTCACCAGAAAGTTCTGCTGGCTTTGGTTTGCATTTACTGTGTTGAAAAGTTTGGCCTTTCTATTCTCAATATCATAGCTGGTGATGAGCGATGGTTTTATAAGATCCTTCAGCTCCAGATCTCCGAAAAAATCTCTGAGCTGTCTCTCCAGATTGTCCTGGGATATTTTTTCACTGAATAATCCAAACGGATTGACAAGGCTCTCCCAAAGAGAAACATTGAAAATATCTTCGCCCTTTTCGGTATAAAGTTCAAATGCTTTTTTGATGGAATATTTGGCCTTTCTGTTGTCATCCGGGAACAGTAAAACTGAGGCAAGAATGCCACCGGTACTGCTGCCTGCGATCATATCAAAGTAATCTCCCAGCTTGGCATCGGGATGGTCTTTCTGCTGCAAAAGCTCTTCCAGATAGCGGAGAATGATGCAGGAAATAATCCCTCTGATCCCGCCGCCGTCCAAAGAAAGTATGGTAATCTTTTTCATTTTCTTTTGTTTAATTGGTTGTGATTTGATATGACAAAAGTAAATGTGGGCAGCGACAGAACTCGTCGTAATAAAATAGATTTTAGAAAATTACATAGCCGTCCTTGTCTTTGGGAAGCTTGATTAATGCTCTCCACGAAACTTTTAGTTCTGACGTGGCTCTGGCGATTTTTTTCTTTTCAAAATGAGGAAGGTCTTTAAAAGTCTTCCAGTTGCCACCCCATTGCCAGCCGTGTTTTGCAAATATTTTCACACATTCATACCAGTCAGCAATTTTATCATCATCCCAATCTTTCGCTGTATCCCAGCTTGCGGTTTTGCCATCGATAATCAGGCACATATCGACTGCCAGACCGTAGTTGTGGATGCTTTGGCCGGCTTTGGCATTAGTCACTTTCTTACCGGCTTTTGTCCTGCCGATAGCATATAGCTGAGTCTGCTCATCAAAGTTTCTGAGACCCTGTGTAATTCTGATTTTTACCTTACCGGTAAGTGCAGCATCGCACTCGGCTATTATCTTTTTCACTTCATCTCTTACAATGGGATGGAGTTTGTCTATTCTTTTCTGTGTGATGGTATCCATTATTTTATCTTTAATAAAACAAATTTAGCACAGTAAAACGACAGAAGATGTCGTAAAAAAAATTAATTTTTGGGCACAAAAAAACCGTAGAAATTGCTTTCTACGGTTTTGTATTATTTTACAGGTAATGATTACTCTGCAGAAGTTTCTTCCGCTGGCGCATCTGCTCCACCTTCTGTTACTTCTTCATCCTCATCATCGCCACCTGCAGCAGCATTTTTACTAGCATTTCTAGACATTTTCACAGCAACAACTACTGCATTGTCCGGGTGCATAAATGTATACTTGTCGCTTTTAAGACTTTCAACATAAAGTTTGTTTCCGATTTTAAGCGGCGTGATATCCACAACGATTTCGTCTGGCAAGTTGGCAGGAATCGCTTTTACTTTTAGTTTTCTGTAAGTCTGTCTTAGAACACCACCGGCAACAACACCTTTGGAACGACCTGTAACTCTTACAGGAACTTCCATTACTACTGGCTTGTCCTCGCTTAGTTGATAAAAATCAGCGTGAAGGATTTTGTCCGTCAGTGGGTGAAATTGAATATCCTGAAGAACAGCAGGAATTGTTTGTCCGTCAACCTCGATAGATACCGTGTGTGCCTCAGGAGTATATACCAAACCTTTGAAAGATCTTTCCTCTGCGGAAAAATTCAATGGTTCTGCACCTCCGTAAACAACACAAGGGACTAATTCAGCATCACGTAAAGCTTTAGTAGACTTTTTGCCCACGCTTTCTCTTTTTGTACCTTGAATTGTAATTGATTTCATTTTGTATGAATTATTTTAAGGGTGCAAAGATATTAATTTTTTTTAAATAATAAACTTATCACTGATGGATTTGTGCTCGTGCACCATTTTCATCACATCAGCAAAAAGATCTGCGCAGGAAAGCACTCTGATTTTGGAAGATAATCCCTGTTTCAAAGGAATAGAATCTGTTACGATCACTTCCAGCAATTGAGAATTCTCTATATTGTCGTAAGCTTTTCCGGACAGTACGCCGTGTGTGGCCATTGCTCTTACGGATCTTGCTCCTTTTTCCATCAGGATATCTGCAGCTTTGCAAAGTGTTCCCGCTGTGTCTATCATATCATCTATGAGGATGACGTTTTTGTCTGTCACATCTCCAATCAGGAACATTTCTTCTATGACATTTGCTTTTTTTCTTTCTTTATAAGCGATAACAACGTCTGCTCCCAGGTGGCCTGCATAGTTCTTCGCTCTTTTGGCACCGCCCATATCCGGTGATGCAATGGTAAGATTTTCCAGATTTAGATTTCTGATATAATCCACAAAAATAGTGGAAGCATAGAGGTGATCTACAGGAATCTCAAAGAAACCCTGGATCTGATCTGCGTGCAGATCCATTGTCATAATCCTCGTTGCACCGGCCGCCGTGAGAAGATTAGCTACCAATTTGGCACCTATCGGAGCTCTGGGTTTGTCTTTTCTGTCCTGTCTTGCCAGGCCATAATAAGGGATCACAACCGTGATGTTTTTGGCAGAAGCTCTTTTCGCAGCGTCTATCATTAATAATAATTCCAGAAGATTATCCGCTGGCGGAAAGGTAGATGCAATAAGGAAAACACGCGCTCCTCTCACAGACTGCTCCAATACCGGCTCGAATTCTCCGTCACTGAAATGTTGAAAATTAATGATTCCAAGTTGCTGCCCATAGCTCTGGGCAATCTTTTCTGCCAACTCGTGGCTGGTTCTTGTTGAAAATAGGTAACTGGCTTGATGATCTGACATTCTTTCTTTACTTTTTTGCAAATTTAAAAAATAATAAAAAACTATTAAAGTCGATTTTCGATTAATAGCCAAAAAAAACCAAAACATTTCTGTTTTGGTTTTTTAGTCTTAACAATATTCTTCGAAAGCTGCCTGAAGATTCGCAGCAATTGCGCCTGCAGGATTTCCTTCGATGTGGTGTCTTTCCAACATATGCACCAATTCTCCGTCCTTGAAAAGTGCCACACATGGTGAACTTGGAGGGAATGGCGCCAGAAGTCTTCTGGCTTCTGCAACTGCATCACCGTCAAAACCTGCGAATGCTGTTACAAGGTGATCGGGCTTCTTTTCGCCTGTCAAGGAGTATAAAACGCCTGGTCTTGCTGCGCCTGCTGCACATCCGCAAACGGAATTGATTACCAAAAGTGTTGTCCCTTCCTGTTTAAGTGCTGTGTCTACTTCTGCTGGTGTTGTAAGGTCCTGAAAACCTTTATCTGTAAGTTCTGCCTTCATTGGCAATACTAAATCTGCTGGATACATAATTGATTTTGTTTAAAGTTTAACGTTCAAAGTTTCGTTTGAGTTGCAAATTTAATCAATATTATTTTGCCTTGCTCATCTTTAATTCTATTAAAATCATTCCGAAAATCTATTGCGCCATTTTGGCTTATTATCACTGGATCCAATGTAATAAAAAAACCCAAAATCCTGAGACTTTGGGTTCAAATCAATTCGATATGCATATTTTGTATATCCTAGATAATGAATGATAATTTATAAGTGATGAATGAAAAAATAAATTATCGCTTATCAACTATCATTTATGATTTTAGGCAAGTAACTTTTTCACCATTTCGGAAATGCTCTTTCCGTCAGATTTTCCGGCTAATGCTTTGGAAGCAACGCCCATTACTTTTCCTAAATCTTTGATGCTTGCTGCGCCGGTTTCAGAAATGATGTTCTTGATTTCTGATTCCAGTTCTTCTGCAGAAAGCTGTTGTGGAAGAAACTTCTCAATCACTTTGGACTGCGCTTCTTCTACTTCGGCAAGATCTGTTCTTCCCTGAGCCGTAAACTGGTCGTAGGAATCTTTCCTTTGCTTAATCATTCTTTGCAAAATTGCAATTTCCTGTTCGGCTGAAACTTCCGCTCCTATAGCTTCTGTTTTCAGCAATAATATCTGCGCTTTCACAGCACGGAGAGAATCCAGAGCAACTCTGTCTTTCTCTCTCATTGCAGTTTTTATCGCGTCGTTTATGGTGATTTCTAAACTCATAGTTTTTTTTGCTTTTGGCGAATAGCTGTTGGCTGTTGGCTTTTAAAATTGCATTCCAATTGGAAAGCTAAAAACTAATTGCCAAAAGCCATTCGCAATTTAATCTACATCTTTATTAAGGAAACGGTTTTCTCTCAGCTGCATGCTTCCGTTGTGATCAGACAGAAAAGTATTAATGTTCTGATCGGAAGCGTTGGAGCCGTCAATGATGATGTTCTTTCTTTTGAAAGCAGGTACTGTCTCGAAGACATTCTCATTGTCCAGCTGCTGGTACCGGGAATTGAATTCCTTTAATTTATTCCTTCTGTCCATCGCTTTTGAGGCCTCCGGTGTTTTGTTGAAAAATGTAAAACCGCTTTCTGTTTCCTGCACCGGTTCCTGTTTTTTCTCCTCAACGACTTCTTTCTTAGCTTCAGAATTAAAAGAAAATCTTTCGGAAGCAGCTTCTACAGTTTTTTCTTCTGCAACCTCTTCTTTTGCCACATTGAGCGGAGTCGGAATGTCTGCAGCAACTTGTTTTTCTATAACCGGAAATTCTTCTTCTGTTGCAGATTCATTGATTGTAAAAGTTACTTCTACGGGTTTTTCTACTTCATCAGTTTTGAAAGATGCTTTCGGCTTGTCCTCTACTTCGAAAGTGAAAGATTGTGCCTCCAGATCAAAATCCTCGTGGTGATCATCTTCCTCGAAAGTGAAAAGATTGTATTCGTTTTTTCCTTCGTTTACTTGATTATAATCGTTTGAATAATCTGTAATTTCTTCATTATCAATAATCTGGGTTTCAGTCATCGATTCTTCCACGAGGCTTTCTGCTAATGCATTATTGGGAAAATTAGTCGTCCCGAAATCATCATCATCGTCTAGACGAAAAAAGTTTTTTCCACCTTCTGATGGCTGGTTCTGCTGCTCTGTCAATTTACTTTTGAACGGGGATTCTCTGTTTCTGGAAAAAGAATTAGGTCTATCCTCTAGTGTATATTTAATAGTCTCGGTGGTACCTGTGTGCTTTTTGTCATCATTGGAAAAACCTGTTGCGATTACCAAAACGCTCACCGCATCGCCCAATTCTTCGTCTGTCCCGACTCCGAAAATGATGTCAGCAGTGTGCCCGGCTTCTTTCTGGATATGGTCCATAATAACGCCGATCTCGTCCATCGTCACCTCAGAAACACCGCTTCTGATCAACAGAAGAACGTTTTTAGCACCTGTGATCTTGTTGTCATTCAATAATGGAGAATCCAGGGCTTTTCTCACTGCTTCTTCCGCTTTTTTCTCGCCTGTTGCTACACCCGTTGACATCAATGCTGTCCCGGAATTGGCAAGTACAGATTTGGCATCACGGAAATCGATATTGACATCGAAATAGCCTGTAATAACTTCTGCCATTCCTTTTGCAGCGTTGGTCAAAACTTCATCCGCTTTTGAGAATCCAGATTTGAAACCGAGATTTCCAAACTGCTGTCTTAGCTTATCATTATTGATAACAATCAGGGAATCTACATTATTTCTAAGTTTGTCCAAGCCCAATTCTGCCTGATCCAGCCTTCTTTTTCCTTCAAAACTAAAAGGTACGGTTACGATTCCCACAGTCAGTATTCCCATTTCCTTTGCTACTTTCGCAATCACAGGAGCTGCGCCGGTTCCCGTTCCACCGCCCATTCCGGCAGTGATGAAAACCATCTTGGTATTCTGTCCCATCGCCGCTTTGATCTCATCTATGCTTTCGATAGCTGCTTTTTCTCCTACTTCAGGATCAGCGCCGGCGCCCAGACCTTCGGTGATAGAAACGCCCAGTTGTACTTTGTTGGAAACAGGATTGTTGTCCAAAGTCTGTGCGTCTGTGTTACAGATTACGAAATCTACGCCGTAGATTCCCTTTTCGTACATATGTTTCAAAGCGTTGTTACCGCCACCTCCAACACCAATGACTTTGATGATGGAAGAATTCCCTTTTGGCAGGTCAAAGGAAAAACCCTGTGTGTTTGTTATATTGTCCATAATGGTATGTTTTTTTTTATAATTGATGATTGATAAGTGATAAGTGATGAATTATTGGCTTCGCCGAATCTTCGATTTCATCGTTTATCAATTATCATTTATGTTTTTGTTACTCTTCTACTTCCTCAAAGAATTTTTTCACTTTGTCCAGAATTGACTGTCCGAAAGTCGGTCGGTTTTTCTTCACTTCAGCTTTTTGCTTGGCAATCTCGACTATATCATTCTGTACCTGAGGTGTTTGTATTTCCTGGGTCTGATTCTGAACCACATTTTCAATCTGAGGCTTCAGTTCTTCAATAATTTCTTCCTCTGTCACCAGCGATTTTTTGTCGCGGATTTTCAGACTTTCCATTAATAAACCGATGGAAGTTGCAAATTCCGGGCCTCTGAGATATTGGTTCTTGTCGTTCGCTACATATTCATTGGCAAACCCGATTCTGCTGTCAAAACCAGTCGTATAGTTAGCTAGCTGACGAAGGTTTCTCAAATTGGAACCACCGCCTGTCAAAACGATTCCGGCGATCAGCTTTTTCTTTTGCTCGAATGCGCCGTATGCTTTCAGTTCTGTATTTACCATTTCAAGAATCTCTTCCACTCTTGCATTGATGATCTGAGCCAAAACTTTGAGCGAAATCTCCTTGTCCGGGCGTCCGTGCAATCCTGGAATGGTCACGTAAGTACTGTCTTTTTCCAATTCAGGGACAGATGATCCGAATTTCACTTTCAGCTGCTCTGCATGTTTTTCTATAATAGAGCATCCTTCCTTAATATCGTCTGTAATTATCCCGCCTCCGTAAGGAATCACGCAGGTATGACGGATGATATTGTCTTTAAAAATTGCAATATCCGTAGTTCCACCACCGATATCTACGATGGCAACGCCAGCTTCTTTTTCTTCTTTTGTAAGAACGGCTTCAGATGATGCTAAAGGTTCAAGCGTTAAAGCTTCCATCTCCAAACCGGCTTCTCGAACGCATCTTGCAATGTTTCTGATAGAACCCATTTGTCCCACGACCACGTGGAAATTAGCCTCCAATCTTTTGCCGTGCATCCCGACTGGTTCCTGGATTTCTCCTTCGGAGTCTACTTTATAATCCTGAGGTAAAACGTGGATGATTTCTTCACCCGGCAGCATCACCAGCTTCTTCACCTGGTCTTTTAGTTTCTCGATATCTTCCTCCGTGATGTACTGGTCCGGATGGTCTCTCATAATATAATCCGAGTGCTGCAGAGAGCGGATATGTTTGCCCGCAATCCCTACTGTCACCTTATGAATAGGCACGCCTGCGCTGGATTGCGCTTCTGCCACTGCGGACTTGATAGAGTTGATAGTTTGGGAAATATTATTGACAATCCCTTTGTGAACGCCCAGACTTTTCGCCTTTCCAACGCCCAGAATTTCAATTTTTCCGTGAGCGTTTCGTCTTCCGACAATGGCGACAATCTTCGTTGTCCCAATGTCCAGACCTACTGAATACTCTTGATTTTCCATTATATGCTCGATTTGATTTTTAATTTTTAACGCAAAGTCTGCAAAGCTTTTTTGATTCCTGAAACGCTTTTTCGCAAAGACGCTACACTCAGCTAAGACTTTTATATTTAATTTATTCTACAACTACTTTGGCTTTTTTCTTCCTATCACTTGTTTTGGAAATGGTTTCTTTTTTCTTGACAGAAGCTTTTTTCGTTTCGGTTTTCTTCTCTACTTTTTTAGGTTTTGAAGTTTCCTTTTTCGGTTCCTGTTTTCTGACTGTCTTTTTCGGCTCCGGCTTCTTCTCCGGTATTTCTTTTTTTACAGGAACTGTTGCAAAATTCGCCTGATCTTCCGGTTTTTTGATTTCAATTTTTGGTGCATTTTGCAGAATGCTGTCGTTTTCTTTGAAATAAGGATTCAGCGTGGTTACGATCTGATTATCATATTTCAGTGATATTTTCTTGTACTTCTCCGGGCTTTGATCTACCAGATATTTCTCCACAAAGGTTTTGAATCCTCTTACCTTTAAATCGATGTTATCAAGGTCTCCGATTTCCACTTTGTAGTTTCCATCGCTGGTTAAAAGATTGTAATTGTCCTTTTCCTTTGTGATGCCGATGAAATATCTTTTGCTGAAATCATCCTTGTCTATTTTTTCTACCAGCTCACTCAGCTTGTCATATTCGGAGGCTTTTACATCGCCCATCACCAGCATACTCGCTAACGAGAAGTTTTTTGAAATCGGGAACTCAACGCCTTTCTTATCGACGTAGAAGTCTTTTCCGTCCTTATTCAATCTGAAAGCAGGAACTCTTTGTTTGATATCAACATTGAGGTTTCCATTCAGGTTCAGATAAACATTGGCACTGTCTACAAAAGGAATCAGATTGATCTTCTTCTCCAGTTCCGGAATATCTATATCGCCGATTTTTCTCGTCGGGTTGTACTGTTTAACCAGTTCTTTGATGTCTTTTTCATCCACAAAATAAACCGGCGTTTTGCTTTGGCTCATATTGATAGACACGTTTTCCATCTTGGCATTGTTGAAACGCTTCAATGAGAAACTTAGCAGAAATCCAAAAAGGACGACTGTAACAAGTATCTTCAATATTCTCCACTTATTTTTCATTCTTATTTCGGTTTTAACGCTTTTGCGCTAAGTTTTTTCTTTAATTATTTTAATTTAGCCAATCGGTTTTTATCAAATTCTTTCACTGTCTTAAGCATATAATTGAAATTCTCTTTCAATTCCGATTCATAATCCCAGTCATCCATTTCAGATTTCCCGTGGCCCAAAGAAACCATATGAATTACTTTTTTATTAATCCAGAAAGTAGAACTCCATCCAATGATATCTTCTGCGTCAGACATATTCGTATAAGTTATACTTTGAACTGCAAAAATTCGCTCTTCATTTTTTAACAGAAAATAGTCTCGGTATAATTCCCACCAATTATTACTGTTTTCCTTCCATTCTCGGGAAATCTTTACAATTTCATTTCCTTTTTTTGAGTATTGATAAAGGATTGTTTTGTCCTTACCTTCTACTTCAAATTTATGTTCAATGACCTCTTTGTCTTTATCAATTGCTTCTGAATACTGATTAATATTTTCCACTACTGCCAACACTTGTTTCGATTGCGAAAAAGCAAAACCGAAGACCAAAATGCTGATTAATATGGAAAGCTTAAATCTCATCAGATGCTCACCTTTTCAATATTTGGAAGCCATTCCACGATTCCGTCATAAAGCGTATCAATATTTCCGGCTCCGACTGTCAAAAGAATATCAAATTCCTTTTCTTTTATCAATTCAAAAGTCTCCTGCAATGTGCAGACTTTCTTGTTTTCAATTTCAATTTTATCTGCTAACCACGCTGAGGTGATTCCTTCAAAATTTTCCTGAAGTTCTCTCGCAGGATAAATGTCCAAAAGCAAAAGGTCATCAGATTTCTCCAGACTTCTTGCAAAATCCTCAGCAAAATCTCTCGTTCTGCTGAACAAATGCGGTTGGAAAACCACCAACAATTTCTTCGTCGGGTAAAAGGTTTTTATCGAGCCAATCACAGCATTCAATTCTGTTGGATGATGTGCATAATCATCAATATAAATTTTCCCGTTGTCGAAAATATGTTTCGTATATCTTCTTTTGATGCCTTTGAAACTGGCAATCGCCATCTTCAAAGTTTCAAAGTCAACACCCAGATTGCTCATAATTGCCAAGGCAACCGTCGCATTTTCTACATTGTGAATACCCGGAATTTCCCATACAAAATCATCTATTTCCTCAGTCGGGGTGTGAAAATCGAAGTATATTTTATCATGCTCCATTCTCAAATTATCTGAGTAATAATCCGCTTCCTCGTTCACCGCGTACGTCAGATGTTCTCTGCCGATTGCGATTCCTTTTCTCACAAACAACTGCTTGTCATTCGGCACCAAAGCAGCAAACTGACGAAAGCCATCTTCGATCTGAACCCTGTCGCCATAGATGTCCAAATGGTCTGCATCAATCGATGTCACCACTGCCCAATCTGGTGAAAGATTGAGGAAACTTCTGTCGTATTCATCGGCTTCAACTACAGAAAACTGGTTGCCGTTGTAATCAAAATTCGATTTGAAGTTCTCGGAAATTCCACCTAAAAATGCGGATGAAGGCAAATTCACCTCTTTGCACAAATGCGCAATCAAAGTGGAAGTCGTTGTTTTTCCGTGTGTTCCTGCAACGGCGATGCAATCTGTATTTTCGGTGATTAACCCCAAAACTTTCGCACGTTTCAAGATGACAAAACCTTGGCTGGTAAAGTAATCCAGAATCGCTAATTTTTTGATGGCCGGCGTATAAATCACCAAAGTCGCTTCTTTGTCAAACGCCACAATTTTCTCATCAATCACATCTTCAAAAGAAATATCAATGCCTTCAAAACCGAGTTGAGCCGTCAGTTTTGTAGGTGTTTTGTCATAGCCCAAAACCGTTTTGCCGTTCGCGTGAAAAAATCTCGCAAGCGCACTCATCCCGATCCCGCCGATGCCGATGAAATAAAAGTTTTGATATTTATTTAAGATGCTCATTGTTTTCTCTTTGTTCTAACTAGTTTAGGGTTGGCAGTTCCGGTAAATCTCATTCCTCCAATAATATCCTTATCTCTAAAAAGCCCTACCACAATATATTTTAAACTATCTGATTTTTCTAAGTTTGCTTTGAAAATAAAGTAATCATAGAAGTCTGTTGGACGAGCAACGGTTATTGCTTTATTAAATTCACCAACAGTAATCTTACCATATCTCCCTGTCTTTTTAGTGCAATATTTTTCAATTTCTTCCGGTGAGAATCCAAATTTCTTTGTATTAATATCCATTACAAAACCTTGTATCTCAGAAAAATCCTTCGTGTTACATTTGTTATAATAATATTCTGCAAAGCTTCTTGCTTTATCAATTCTTTCATTTGATGCATTCTTCTGTGGAAGTGGCAAAAAATATTTTGGCATACAATTCCACAAAAGCAATAATAGTATTATCCAGAATAGTTTTTTAATCATTTGTTTGTGTTATTTCTTTATCACTTTAAAAATCTCATCAACAATCTCTTCTGTCGCTTTTGGCTTTGCAAAAAATGCAAGATTGGCAGACATTTCATTTCTCACTTTCTCACTCTCACAAATCTCGGAAAGCGTGTTCCAGAATTTATCTTGCATTTCAGAATCTTTGACCATTCTGGCTGCATTCTTCTGAACCAAAGTCATCGCATTTTTGGTTTGATGATCTTCTGCCGCGAACGGAAACGGAACCAATAAAACCGGTTTTTTAGCAACCGCCAATTCGGAAATCGCAATCGCACCAGCTCTGGAAACAATCACATCTGCCGCGGAATAAGCCAAAGCCATATCGGCGATGAATTCCTTCAACATAATTGATGATTGATAATTGATAATTGAGTCATTATCCTTCAAATCATTAAACTCCAACTTCCCAGTCTGCCAGATGAGTTGGTAATCTTTTTCTTTTAATTTATCTAAATTGTCTTTCCAGCCGTTGTTCAAAGTTCTGGAACCGAGTGAACCACCGACAGAGAGAATCGTTAATTTATTTTTATCTAAGCCTAATTTTTCCTTAGCCAAATCCTTATCAATCAAATCTGTGATGATATTGTGACGGATTGGATTCCCGAGGAAATAAGTTTTCGTTCCCGAGAAAAATTTTTCCATTTCAGGATAAGCCGTGAAGACTGCTTTTGCCTTTTTGGCATTGAAAACGTTGGTCTTTCCGGGCAAAGAATTCTGCTCCTGAATAAAGGTCGGAATTCCCATTTTTGCTGCGATGTACAACGCTGGTCCACTCGCAAAACCACCAGTTCCTACCGCAAAATCCGGTTTGAAATCTTTGATGATCCTCTTCGCTTTTAATAAACTTGAAATGACTTTTAATGGAAGTCCGAGATTCTTGAGAAGATTACCTCTGTCGAATCCGGCGATGTTCAAACCTTCAATTTTAAATCCGGCCTGAGGCACTTTTTCCATCTCCATTTTTCCGATGGCGCCAATGAACAAAAACTCTGCGTCAGGAAATCTCTTTTGGATCTCCTGCGCAATCGCAACCGCCGGGAAGATGTGTCCACCAGTTCCGCCGCCGCTCAATAATATTTTAAGTTTTTTGTTCATTTAAGCGATATCATTTATTTCTTCCAAACTTTGTCTTTTGCCTAGACCTTCCTCATCATAAACCTGAATCCGTGAGCTTACATTTAAGATAATTCCTAACTGAATATAGGTCACCAACATCGATGTTCCGCCATAACTTATGAGCGGCAGCGGCTGACCGGTAACCGGAATCAGATTGACAGCAACGGCAATATTGACCGTCAACTGTATGAAAATCATCAATCCAATTGCTAATACGAGCAGCGATCCAAAAAACGCCGGCATTTTGCTGGCAATCATCACGATCCTGATAATCATTATCATATAAAGGCTGATGAGGACAAATGCGCCCATCCAACCATATTCTTCTACTATAATGGCGAAAATAAAATCCGAAACCGATTGTGGTAAAGTCTGTTTCAAAGCGCTTTTCCCCGGTCCTATTCCGTTGAATCCACCGTGTACAATGGCCGCTTTGGCCTGCATTACCTGATAATTTTTGGCCTTGATACTCTCGTCCTCTACATCTGTTGTTTTTTTGGAGTTGGTAAAGGTCTCAATACGGCTCATCCACGTATGGACACGGTTTCCGCCAAGCATATTGGTATTGAGCGCAACCAGAAGAAACATGACCACAAATACCACAGATAAAGAGATAAATCCCGCCACATACTGCCAGGCCAACTGGCCTACGATCAGGATGGCGATGGAAACCATCAGGATCATCAAAGCTGTGGATCCATTGTCTTTTGCGACCAATCCGAACACGATTAAAATCGGTCCGAAGATGTACAGAATGTTCTCTATCGGCAATCTTTCTCTTTTGATTTTCTTGGTCAAATATCTGCAGAGATAGATGATTAACATCAAATAAGCGAATGACGATGGCTGGAACGATATTGGTGTTCCCGGAATCTTGAGCCATCGCGATGCACTTGCACCTTCTATCTTTTGGCCTGTAAACATTGTAATCAGCAGTAATCCAATGGTGAACAGCAAAAGAATGGAACTCAGTTTGCCGATGTATTCATACTTCACCGTGCCTACAAAACGCATAATTCCCAGACCTATCAGCACGAAAATAATATGCTTGATAACGTGACCAGTCGTCGTCCCGTTATTAACAATATATTCCAGATTCGAACTTGCGGAATAAACAGGAAATACCGAAAGAAGGGAGATCAGAATGATCACCGACCAGAGGACTTTGTCTCCTTTCAGCAGTTCGAATTTGTTGTCTGTCGTTTGTTCCATTTTATTTGTAATTAGCTAATAGCCATTGGCTTTTCACTTTTTAATACTTCTTTCTTGAATTGATTCCCACGGTCTTCATAACCGTTGAAGAGATCAAAACTTGCGCAGCAAGGCGATAATAAAACAACATCTCCTTTTTCTGCCAATGACTTAGACACTTCCACCGCTTGATGCATACTGGACGTATCGTAAATCTGTGTTTTTTTGTCTTTAAAAAAATCAATAATTTTCTGATTGTCAATCCCTAAGCAGACAATTGCTTTTACCTTTCTTTTAACCAGATCTTCTATTTCTGTGTAATCGTTTCCTTTATCTTTTCCGCCGACAATCCAAACGACAGGTTGTTTCATACTTTCCAAAGCGAAATATGTTGCGTTCACGTTGGTCGCTTTGCTGTCGTTGATGTATTTCACACCATTGATTTCTGTAACGGGCTCCAATCTGTGTTCTACAGCCTGAAAAGTCATTAATGAGTTTCTGATACTTTGATTGCTGATTTCCAACAATTTACCCGCGATACTCGCCGCCAGACTGTTGGCTACATTATGCTTTCCAAGAAGCGACAATTCGTCGACATTCATTGAAAAACCTTCGTTGATATTCACTACAAAATTTTCATCACTGGAAAATGCGCCTTTTTCTAATCTTTCAGTCAGTGAGAAAGGTACTTTGGTCACTTTCAGATCCAGTTTTCCCAAAAGGGATTTACTCATTTCATCATCTTTATTGTAAATGAAAAAATTATTGGCTTCCTGATTTTCAGCAATTCTGAACTTAGCCAAAGCATATTCTTCATAATTGTAGTTGTACTGATCCAGATGATCCTTAGACAAATTCAGCAGCAATGAAATGTGCGGTCTGAAGTTCTGAATATCATCCAATTGAAAACTACTCACTTCCAAAACATAGTAATCGAAATTCTCTTGGGCCACCTGTTTTGCAAAACTTTTACCGATGTTTCCGCCCAATCCAACGTTGAAACCATCTTCTTTCAAAATATAATAAATCAAAGAAGTGGTGGTCGTTTTTCCGTTGCTACCGGTGATGGCAATTATTTTGGCATCTGTAAACTCAGAAGCAAACTCAATCTCGGAAGACAGCCTGATGCCTTTGGCCTGAATCTTCTGAATCATTTCTGCTTTTTTGGGAATGCCGGGACTTTTGATAATCCAGTCGGCATTCAGGATTTTTTCTTCAGAATGCAGCCCGTCTTCATAATCCACACCCAGATCATCCAGCTCTTTTTTGTAATTGTCACGGATGATTCCCATATCCGACAGAAACACGTCAAACCCTTTGGCTTTTGCCAAATATGCTGCGCCAACACCGCTTTCTCCGCCACCAAGTATTACTACTCTCATATTATTTTGTATTGTTGTATTAATGTAAAATGTATTAATGATTTCAACGTTTGAATCACTAATACGTCAATACTTTTTACATTTTACAATTCTCTATCTAGTTTTTAAAGTAATTAAGCAAATAATTGCCAGCGTTACACCCAAGATGATGAACCGGTTCACGATTTTGCTCTCGTGGAAACCTTCTTTCTGATAATGGTGGTGCAGCGGTGACATCTTGAATAATCTATTGTTCTGAGCATATTCCAACCCATATTTTCTTTTTCTGTATTTGAAAACCATCACCTGCAAAATCACAGACAGATTTTCGATAAGGAACACGCCGCAAAGAACCGGAATCAACAATTCTTTTCTCAGAATAATTGCTAAAACTGCAATCACGCCGCCCAGCATCAAACTTCCTGTGTCACCCATAAAAACCTGAGCCGGATAAGTATTGTACCAGAAAAATCCGATGACTGCTCCGACTAATGCAAGGGCAAAAATGGTGGTTTCTCCCATATGCGGCAGGAACATAATATTCAGATAATCAGCGAAAATGATGTTACCGGAGACGTAAGCAAAAAATGCCAAAGTCAGCAAAATGACGACACTTGTCCCGGCCGCCAAGCCATCAATTCCGTCGGTGATATTGGCTCCGTTTGAAACTGCTGTAACAATGAAAATCACAATTGGGATAAAAACAATCCAAGCCCATTCGTGCGCCTCAGCATCATCCATCCAAAACAAAATCCCGCTGTAATCGAACTCGTTATTTTTTGTAAATGGAACTGTAGAAACAGGGATTTTCTCTTCATCCATAAAGTTCTGTTCCACATTATTTCTGTTGATGACCGTAGAATCAGCGTACTTTCTCTTCACCTCAATATCGGGATGGAAATACATTGTAACGCCGACAATTAGGCCTAAACCAACTTGCCCAATCACTTTAAATTTTCCACTTAAACCGTCTTTATTTTTTTTAACCTTTTTAAGATAATCGTCAAGAAAACCAATCGCACCCATCCACAAAACCGAAATGATGAGAAGAACGATGTAAATATTGGTAATTCTTGTGAACAGTAAAACCGGAATAATGGTGGCCAAAATGATAATTAAACCTCCCATTGTAGGTGTTCCTTCTTTCTGCTTTTGCCCTTCCAGACCAAGATCTCTTACCAATTCGCCCATCTGTTTTTTTCTGAGGTAATTGATAATCTTTTTCCCGTAAGCCATCGCAATAATCAGCGAAAACAGAACAGCCATTGCCGCACGAAATGAAATGTACTTGAACAAGTTCATTCCGGGAACGTGGAATCCGTGAGCGGTTAAATATTCGTATAGATAATATAGCATAAATGATAGTTGATAAATGATAATTGATTTTACAAATCTGCTCCGATCTTTTTCCTGTAACTGGACATTACTTTTAGAATTTCTTCTGCTTCGTTTTTTAAATCTTTAATTAAATCTATATTATTTGTCATTTTAATTTCTTCAATAATTTCTAACCAAAATACAGTTTCATCTGCTTCTTCAACCACTATACAGATTTTGGCATATTTTTCTTTATTTGACCTCGCTCTACACATTGCTCGATAATTTGCTGCAACAGAACTCGATGACCTAATTATTTGTTTTCGAATTACCGAGACTTTGTCCGAATACGGAAGTTCCGATAGTTCATTAATAATTGATATTGTTAATCTCTTTGTTCTTTCTGCAAAAATGCTGTTGAAATCCATCAATTATCATTTATCAATTATCTTTTATAATTACTTTCCCATTAATTGTAATAGTTCTCTAATCGTCTCTTTGTCATCAAAATGATGTTTCACGCCATTGATTTCCTGATACGTTTCGTGACCTTTTCCTGCTACGACAACGATATCTTTAGGCTCAGCAAATTTGATGGCCATTTTTATAGCCTCTCTTCTGTCCGGAATCGAAGTGTATTTGCTGAAATTCTGAGGTTGAATTCCTGCTTCGATTTCTTTGATGATTTGTGCCGGGTCTTCTGTTCTTGGATTGTCCGAAGTGATGATTGCCAACGTTGATTTTTTTGTCGCAATGTCGCCCATTTCCGGACGTTTGGTTTTGTCTCTGTCGCCGCCGCAACCGAAGACACAAATCAGTCTTTCGTTTTTTGTTCTGATTTCATTGATGCTGTCCAACACATTTTCCAGTGCATCCGGCGTGTGAGAATAATCGACCACGAAGAAAATTCCGCCGTCAGATTTTATCGTTTCGAAACGCCCATTTACACGTTTAAGCACAGAAATCGCCTGCAAAACCTCATCTTCATTCATTCCTAATTCCAAGGCAATTCCGTAAGCTAAAAGTAAATTTGAAGCGTTGAATTTCCCCGTCAATGTGGTCCAGAATTCTTTGTTATTAAAGTTCAACAACATTCCGTTGAAGTCCGCTTCCAGCACTTTTCCGTGGAAATCTGCCATTGTTTTCAAAGCGAAGGTTTTCTTTTTCGCTTTTGTATTTTGAAGCATTACCGAACCGTTTTTGTCATCCGCATTTGTGATGGCAATTGCAGAATCCTCCAACTCGTCAAAGAATCTTTTCTTGGCGTAGATGTAATTCTGAAACGTTTTATGATAATCCAAATGGTCGTGCGTGATATTCGTAAATCCAGCCACTTTGAAATGCAATCCTTCCGTTCTATTTTGAGAAATCCCGTGAGAACTGACTTCCATAAAAGCGTATTCACAACCAATTTCCACCGCTTTCGCAAGCATCTGATTAAGACGAATGACATCCGGCGTTGTATGAGTTGAAGGAATAATTTCTTCGCCGATTCTATATTCAACAGTCGAAATCAAAGCAGATTGATAACCTAACGTTCTGAAAATATCAAACAGTAAAGTAGTCACCGTCGTTTTACCGTTGGTTCCGGTAACGCCGATTAATTTTAATTTTTCAGAAGGATTTCCATAAAAGTTAGAAGCCAAATGTCCTAGTGCTTTCGAAGCATCTTCAACTTTGATGTAAGTAATATTTTGATTAATATCTGAAGGCAATTCTTCACAAACAATCACTTCCGCACCTTTTTCGATTGAAGAATTGATGTAAGAATGTCCGTCGGAAACAGTTCCTTTTAATGCCACATACAAAGAATCTTCAACAACTTTTCTGCTGTCGAAAACCAATTCTGAAACTTCTTTTTCAGGAGTTCCGACTGTTTCCAAAATCTGGATTCTTTGTAATAATTCTTTTAAAATCATATATAAATAAGCTTTCGCTTTAATTTTTAATTCTGAAGTTCCAGATATATTTTCTGATTCTTCCCGATGTAAGCTCCTTCTGCCGGAAACTGTCCTTTAATTCTGCCTACACCTTTATAATCTACTCTGTAACCCATATTTTCCAATTGCGGAATGATATTTTTTCCGATCATCCCAACCACATTCGGCATAGAATCTTTTCTGACATTCAGTTTCACATTCGGAACCACCATTTTGTTGAGGTTCACTTTATGTTCTACGAGCATTTCTTTTTCAACATTAAGAGGTGTTTTGAGGAATGTTTTCCCCGCAATCTCTTTAAAAACCGGAGCCGAAACCGAACCTCCATAAAATCCCTTCGACGTATCCGGCTGATTTACAACCACAAAACAAGTGTATTTTGGATTATCAGAAGGATAAAAACCAGCGAAAGAAGCCTGATATCTCATTGGTCCGGGTAGCCAATATAAAATTCTGGCAGTTCCAGTTTTCCCTGCAATTTTTAGATTTGGTGTATAGATACTTTTTGCAGTTCCTTTCTCGACGGCTTTTGTCAAAGCACTTGTCATCATTTGGATCGCTTTGTCTGATGCCATTTTTTTGACCATTACTTCTGGTTTTGCTTCATACAAAGTATTTCCGTCTTTCATTATTTTATCTATGAAAAGCGGTTTTACCATTTTGCCCTTGTTGGCAATTCCATTGTAAAAAGTAACCAATTGCAAAAGAGGAAAACTAGACGAATATCCATAAGCCAAAGATGCTAAAGTTGCCTTATTCCATCTTTTACTTGACGGCGTCTGGATGGACGGTTTCGCAATTCCAGGTAGTTCGATCTGCATTTTATCAAACATTTTCCAACGTTTGAGATGATCTATAAAAACTTCCGGTTTGTCTGCATAATGCGTTGTGATCAGTTTTGCAGCGCCTACGTTGCTGGATTTTGCCAAAACATCACTCACATCGTAAGTTCCGCCGCCGTGACCGTCTGTAATCCTTTGTCCGGCGTAGTTCCATATGCCGTTTCCGATATTGACCTTTGTATTTTCATCAATGAAACCATCATCCATAGCTGCTAAAAGAGACACTGTTTTGAAGGTAGATCCCGGTTCCTGAGCATCTTTGACGGTATAATTGTAGGCGTCGACATACATTCCCGGCTCTGTTCTTCTAAGATTGACCATCGCACGGATTTTACCGCTCGCCACCTCCATCACCACCACACAACCGTGATCTGCATCGAATTTGATCAGTTGCTTTTCCAGAGCTGTATGCGCAATATCCTGAATTCTGAGATCCAACGTGGTGTACACATCCTGTCCGTCTACAGGCTCCTGAACTTTCCAGTAATCAATCGGTTTCCATTGCGATGAATTGATTCTCTGCTCTAGTCTTTTGCCGTCAATGCCTGTCAGGAATTTGCTGAATGCGCCTTCCAGTCCCGATTTTGAAGCACCATTATCTGCACCGATAGTTCCGGAGCCGATCTGGACGGTCGCCAGCTCTCTGTGAAAATTCCTCTCGACGATGAAGCCGCCTTTATTTTTTCCTTTGCTGAAAATCGGAAAGTTTCTGATCCTGTCATATTCATCGAAATCAAGACCTCTTGCAAGCAGGTAGTACTGGTTGTTCTTTTTGTTCTGAGCATCCAGCTTTGCACGGAAATAGCTCCTTGGTTTATCAAACATTTTGCCCAGAGAATCCGTCAGAGCTGCAACATTATTGGTATAAATGGTGTCTCTCATAGATTTAAAATCCAGATAAACATCATAGCGCATCACAGTGGTAGCCAGGATGGAACCGTCTGATGCATAGAGATTTCCACGGGCTGCTTTTAACGTGGCTTCGCGGTAGTTTTTGCTGATATAATTATCTTCGAATTCCTGGACATTGGTATTCTGGAGGACTAAAATTCTTCCTAAAAAAATCACAAACAAAACGAAGGCACCTAAAACAAAAAGGTAGCCCCACTTGAGTGCATTGGACCGTTTCTTTTCGTAATCGTTATTTTGTTTTATCATTTGTGCTGTCTAGTTTTATCAATAATTTCAGCGGATGGCTGTCCAAACTTACCAGTGAATCCTGAACCATTTCTTTTCCCAGTTCGGATTCCATTCTTATTTTTATCAGTCTGCTTTGGGCGTAGGCATTTCTGGATTTGAATTCCTCCGTTTCCTCTTTCAGCTTGTTCACGCGCTCGATTTTGGTGTTGACGTGGTGATTGGTATAAATCATGACGAGCAACAATCCGAAGATGAAAAGGAAATATTTGTAATGCGCCTTTACCTCATCCCTATTAAGAAAATTCCCCTTTATGATATCCATAAAAGTGAGTCTCTTTTGTTTGTTCTGAGTCAGTTTTGCCAATTTCTATAATGATAATTGATTAATGATAATTGATAAGCGACGAATTAAAATCATTCATCATTTATCAATTATCAACTATAATTTTGTTCCTATTCTCATTTTTGCGCTTCTGGCGCGTGAGTTTTCTTGTATTTCTTTGTCGTCCGGGATGATGGCTTTTGTCTTTAACAATTCAAAAGTTTTCTTGTAATTCCCGTAAATATCACGTGGAGGTTCACCTTCAAACATTCCATTTTTCAGGAAACGCTTTACTAATCTGTCCTCCAGAGAATGATAAGAAATCATGACCAATCTGCCTTCCGGCTTCAAAACTTTGTACGACTGAACCAATAATTCCTTCAAAACTTCCAATTCCTGATTCACCTCAATTCTGATCGCCTGAAAAATCTGAGCAAAAAATTTATTCTGTTTGAAAGCCGGGATGTAGCTGAAAAGTGATTTCAATTCATCCGTCGTATTGATTTTTTTGATCTTTCTGTTTTGCACTATTTCTCTGGCCAGCTTTCTGGATTCTCTCAGTTCGCCGTAATTATAAAGTACATTCGCCAAATCTTCCTCTTCATATTCGTTGATGATTTTCTTCGCATCAAGACCTTGCATCACATTCATTCTCATATCCAGAGGCGCATTGCTTCTGATAGAAAAACCTCGCTCCGCCTCATCAAACTGATGCGAAGAAACACCCAAATCAGCCAAAATCCCATCTACGCCCGTAACGCCGTAAGCCAATAACGAGTTCTCCAGAAACCTGAAATTCTGATTAATTAAAGTAAATCTCGGATCGTCTATCGTATTCTTCAAAGCATCCAAATCCTGATCGAAAGCGTACAATTTCCCTTTATCGGAAAGTCTGCTCAGAATTTCTCTGGAATGTCCGCCACCACCGAAAGTGCAGTCCACGTAAAGGCCGTCCGGATTGGTTACCAGACCATCTACACTTTGTTTCAGCAAGACTGGATTATGATACATATTTTATTATAATTGATAAATGATGAGTGATAAATGATTCTTTTTGATCCTTCGACAGGCTCAGAATGATATTATTAATTATTTTTTTTTATTCTTGCTTATTCCTCGGAATCCAAGTTTCCCATAACGTCTTCTGCGAGGTTTGCGAAATCAATTTCACTGACTGCGATGACCTGTTCGTAAGATTCTTTGTCCCAAATCTCAAACAATTCGCCGGCACTTGTGATGACGATTTCCTTGCTGAGGTTGGCAAACTGCGTCAGATCTTTGCTGATTTGCAGACGACCAACGTTGTCCATCTCTACGGTTTTCACACCAGCGGTAAACATTCTGATAAAATCCGCATTTTTCTTGATGAACCGATTGAGTGCATTTATTTTTGCCATCAATCTGTCCCAAGTTTCCATCGGATAAACTTCCAGACATTTTTGAAACACCGAACGCTTGACGATAAACGGCTCATCTGCAAAGTGTTCCATCTGCTTCGTAAGCGAAGCAGGCAGTTTGATGCGCCCTTTGTCATCTATTTTACACTCGTATGTCCCAATGAAGTTTTTCATTTGGAGCAAATTTATATAAATTTCTACCACATTTTACCACTTTTGCCCACAATTGTACTTAATGTTTATAACTTTTTGCTTTCAGGGCATTCCCAGCTAACGATTTGATTTAAAATCGATTAAATCGAAATATTAAGAAATCCTTTATCATAAAGGCTTTTCTTTGAGTGTTTTAAAAAATTGGTGTTAAAATTGCCCATTATTTAAAATCATTCTAAACCCAAAATCAAATCCTTACATTTGTTATATGAACTACTTGGATGCACTTAACTGGCGATATTCTGTGAAAAAATTTGACGGAAAGAAGATTCCGTCGGAAAAACTGAATTCTATTTTGGAAGCTGGCCGATTGTCTGTCAGTTCATTAGGCCTACAGCCTTATCACCTCTTGGTGGTGGAGAATGATGAGACGATTCAGGAGTTGATTCCGGCTTTTTACAATCCATCGCAAATTTCAACCTGTTCGCATTTGATTGCTTTAGTTTCTAAGACTAACATCAATAAGGAATATGTCGATAATTACTTCAGTCATATTATTAATGAACGAGGCGTGACTTTGGACCAGCTTTCTGCATTCCGAAATAACATCAACTCGCTGCTGGAGACTCAGACCCAGAAGGAGTTGGAAAACTGGTCGGAAAAGCAGAGTTATATCGTCCTTGGCTTCTTGATAATGGCCGCTGCACAGGAAAAGATTGACACTTGTCCGATGGAAGGTTTCAGGTCAGACATTTTGGAAGACGTTTTGAAAATCGATAAAGAAAGTGAGAAAATCGCTGTCGTTTTAGCTTTAGGATACAGGGCTGAGGATGATAATTTCCAAAACTTCAAAAAAGTGAGAAAACCTGCGGATAAGTTCATCAAATTTCTATAAATTTAATTTTAAATTCAAGGTAAAATGAATGCAATCAGACAAATCGTGGAGGTAAAAGACCACAAGTTAAACATCCAACTTCCCGAAAATTTTGACTCTGAATATGCAGAAGTAATCATTTTTGCAAAAGATGAAAGTTTTGATTTTGAGATTTCTGAAGAGGAAAAGGAATTAATGCGAGAAAGAGTCAGAAAATGCAAAACCTGAGGATTTTACTGATTGGGATTCTATTAAACAAGAATTTTTAACGCAAAGTCGCAAAAAATAATTTTAATGATAATGAAATAAGTCGCCAAAATTAATCATTGATTTTCATCTGAACGAAGCTGAAAATTTGCGACTTAAAAATTTTAAACCTCTCTTTATAAAAGATTTCGCGCCTTTGCGATATTTTTTTTCATCACCTAAATCTGACCCGAAAATTATCCTTCAATTTAAATTCTTATTTTTAATCCTTCAATTTCATAATATATAATGATAAAAACAGACGTTCTCGTAATCGGTTCCGGAATCTCAGGCCTTTCTTATGCCATCAAAATCTCCGAACAATTGCCAGACACCAAAATCATCATCGTGACAAAAGGTAACGAGGACGAGAGCAACACAAAATATGCACAAGGCGGATTGGCCGTTGTCACAGATTTTTCCAAAGATAATTTCCAGAAACATATAGACGATACTTTACGGGCCGGCGATTACATCAATGACCCAGAAATCGTAAGAATGGTGGTGGAAGAAGCACCACTCAGATTCAATGAAATCGTGGAATGGGGCGCAAAATTTGACCAGGAAAAAGGTGAATATTCACTTGGAAGAGAAGGCGGACACACAGAAAACCGAATCGTACATCACAAAGACATTACGGGTTTTGAAATCGAAAGAGCACTTTTGGAAACCGTGAACAATTCTCCGAATATAGAAATGCTGGCACATCATTACGTCATCGATTTGATTACCCAGCACCACGTTCCCAATAAAAAATTCGAGAAAGAAAACCTCGATTGTTACGGCGCTTACGTTCTTGACGAGAAAAATAAAAAGATAAAAAAAATCACTTCGAAAATCACTTTGGTCGCCACCGGAGGCGCAGGTCACGTTTATAAAAACACGACCAACCCCATCATCGCAACAGGTGACGGAATTGCCTTTGTCCACAGAGCGCACGGCAAAGTTTCCAATATGCAGTATTATCAGTTTCATCCAACTGCGATGTACTCCAAACGTGACGGAATGTTGTTTTTGATTTCCGAAGCTGTACGTGGCGACGGTGCAAAACTGAGAACGAAATCCGGCGAACCTTTTATGCAAAAGTACGATGAACGCGAGGAGTTAGCTTCCCGTGATATTGTTGCAAGAGGAATTGATAATGAATTGAAAATCAGCGGGGATGATTATGTTGGTTTGGATTGTCGCGATATGGACAAGGAAAAATTCATCCATCATTTCCCCAATATTTATCAGAAATGTATGGATGAAGGGATCGACCCGATGAAGGAATTAATTCCTGTGGTTCCGGCTTGCCATTATTTAATGGGCGGAATTGATACCGATAAAGAAGGACAATCGTCCATCAAAAATCTTTTTGCCGTTGGAGAATGTACCAATTCCGGACTTCACGGCGCGAATCGTTTGGCTTCGAATTCCTTATTAGAAGGTTTGGTTTTTGGCCATAACGCCGCGATGAAAACGGTGGAACTTTTGGAAGAAAATGATTTCAACTTCGATGACCTGAAAGCCGTTCCGGAATGGAATGAAGAGGGAATGAAAATGATGGATGAAATGGTTCTCGTGACCTACCTCAGAAAGCAACTTCAGGAAATGATGAGCGATTTGGTCGCCATTGTGAGAAGCAATACGAGGCTGGAATTAGCCAAGAAAAAACAGCGCGAAATCTACGAAGCTGTAACGGAACTTTATAATTACTCCATCCTCTCGCCACAACTTTCGGAGTTGAGGAATCTGGTAAATATTTCTTATTTGATTATCAAGCAATCTTTGGAAATGAAAGAGAATAAAGGCGCGTTTTATAATAAGGATTTGGCTACGAAACCTTTGTTGATTACTGAGTAATTGAGATATGCTTAAAGAAAACAATGAACAATACTTCCGTTGGATTTCAGATTTGAAACAGAAAATCCAGCAGAGTCAAATCAAAGCGGCCATTCAGGTGAATTCTGCTTTGATAGAGATGTATTGGGATTTGGGAAGGGAAATTTCTGAAAGAAGTTTTGAAAACACGTATGGTTCGGGATTCCTGAAACAATTAAGTAATGATTTACTGAATGAGTTTCCCGAAATAAAAGGATTTTCATTATCCAATATAAAATATGTAAAATCGTTTTATCTATTTTATAATCAAAACATTACAAAAAGCCAACAACTTGTTGGCGAATTCAAACTTGATGATAACTCAAATCTCCAGCAAGTTGCTGGAGAATTCAAAAACGAGAAAAACCCAAATCGTCAACAACTTGTTGGCGAATTCCCTCAGAAACTTTTTTTAATCCCTTGGGGTCATCATATTCAGATCTTTACGAAATGTAAAAATGTAACAGAAGCTTTATTTTACATTAATAAAACCATTGAAAACGGCTGGAGCAGAGCGGTTCTTCTGAATATGATTTCTGGAAATCTCTACCAATCTCAAGGAAAAGCAATTACCAATTTCTCTAAAACATTACCAGACTACGATAGTGAACTGGTAAAGCAAACATTTAAAGACCCTTATATTTTTGATTTTCTTAATATAACTGAGAATTTTAAAGAGCGGGAACTGGAGAATGCTTTGATTGATAATATTCAGAAATTCCTTATTGAGTTGGGAAATGGTTTCGCATTTGTCGGGAAGCAGGTGGAAATGAAAGTTGGGAATCAAAGTTTTTTCTTAGATTTACTTTTCTATCATATTAAATTAAAAAGATATGTTGTCATCGAACTGAAATCGGGAGAATTCGAGCCGGAACACGCAGGAAAACTCAATTTTTATGTAACGTCTGTCGATAAACAATTGCGTGACGAGAATGACAATGCAACCGTCGGATTGATTATTTGTAAAACCAAAGACGATATCATTGCAGAATATTCTTTGACCGATTTGCACAAACCTTTAGGAATCTCTTCCTATGAATTAAGAAAGATTCTACCTGACAACTTTAAATCTTCCCTGCCAAGCATCGAAGAAATCGAAAATGAACTTAATAAAAACCTCAACACAAAATGAAAAGACCAGCATACGCAACCGATAAAGTTTTAAAAGAATTCATCAGAACTGCTTTGGAAGAAGACATCCAAAATGGTGACCACTCTACACTTTCCACAATTCCAAAAGATCTGGAGCAGAAAGCGCAACTTATTGTAAAAGAGAATTGCATTCTGGCCGGAGTAGAATTGGCTGAAATTATTTTCAAGAACTTTGATAAGAATTTGAAAATTGAGGTTTTTATTAAAGATGGCGAATCTGCAAAAAAAGGTGATATTGCTTTTATCGTTACCGGAAAGGCCAGATCAATCTTATCAACAGAACGTTTGGTTTTGAATTGTATGCAAAGAATGAGTGGCATTGCGACGATGACGCACGATTGGGACTCCCGATTGATCGGCACAAAAACAAAACTTCTGGACACCAGAAAAACGACACCGAATTTCCGGGTTTGTGAAAAATGGGCCGTGGCGATTGGCGGCGGAACCAACCACAGATATGGCTTGTACGATATGATTATGCTGAAGGACAATCACGTGGATTATAACGGAAGCATCACCAACGCTGTAAAAATGGCGAGAGATTATGTCAAAAAAAATAAACTGAAACTTAAGATTGAAGTAGAAACCCGAAATCTAATCGAAGTGAAAGAAGCCGTTAAATCTGGCGCTGACAGGATAATGTTTGACAATATGCCTGTGGAAATGATGGCAGAAGCAGTAAAAATCGTGAATAGCAAATCTGAGACCGAAGCAAGTGGCGGAATTACACGTGATGTGTTAAATTCGGTGGCCAAAACTGGGGTAGATTTCATCTCAGCAGGGGCAATTACCCACTCTTCGAGCAATATCGACCTGAGTCTCAAGGCTTTAAAAATTTAACACTCTATTAACAGAACCTATCATTTTTTTTAAGACTTTTGCGGCATAAATCTTAAAGAAATGAAAATGTTATCGAAAAAACCAGTATTTGTATTAATGCTGACGATGAGTACCGCAAGTTTTTACTTCGCACAGTCTACTCAAGATACACTAAAAAACGACACTGCCATTGACGAAGTGGTATTGACAGGAGTTGCCGATATCGCTAAAGATAGAAAAACGCCTGTTGCAGTTTCTACTATTAAGGAAGCGCAGATTCAAGAAAGACTTGGAAATCAGGAATTCCCTGAAATTCTGAATACAACACCTTCAGTTTATGCAACGAAAGGCGGTGGTGGTTTTGGAGATTCAAAAATGAAAATCCGTGGTTTTGAACAGGAAAACATTGCCGTAATGGTAAATGGAATGCCTGTAAATGATATGGAAAACGGTGCCGTTTATTGGAGTAACTGGTTGGGTCTTTCCGATGTCACTTCCTTTATGCAGGTACAAAGAGGTCTAGGTTCTTCTAAACTTGCTATTGCATCTGTAGGTGGAACTGTTAACATTCAGACAAGGGCTGCCGACAAAAAGGAGGGCGCTATCGTTTCCGTTGGTGTTGGTAATGATGACTATCACAAATCTCTATTTGCTTATAATACTGGTAAATCTGAAAAAGGATGGGCAGCTTCATTCCTACTAAGCAGAACTGCCGGGTCTATGTACGCAAATGGAACTGAATTCGAAGGCTACAACTATTACTTTGCGTTAGGTTACAAAAAACCAGGTGGTAAGCACGATTTCCAATTTACTATTACCGGAGCTCCACAATGGCACAACCAGAGATCAAGTTACATTCCAATTTCAAATGCTGTATTGTACAATCCTGATAAAGACGGAACACCAAACATAAAATACAATTCGGATTGGGGTTATAGAAATGGTGAAGAATTCTCTAACAGAGTTAACTATTATCATAAGCCTGTAATGTCCTTAAACTGGGACTGGAAAATGAGTGAAAAATCCACATTGAACTCCGTTTTCTATGGTTCTTTTGGTAGAGGAGGCGGTACAGGAGACTTAGGTACTGTAAAAGTAGGCAATACGACTTATAGCAATCTTAATGCTTTCCCTAGAACGCAAGACGGCCTTATTAATTATGACGGTTTATTCGCAGCAAATGCAGCCATCGATGCAAACAGTGCCGCGGCAAGAAGTACATTGGTAAGAAGATCTTCCATCAACTCCCATAACTGGTTTGGAGCCATCGTCAGTTTCAATCATAAGATCAATGATAATTTGAACTTTACAATCGGTACAGATGACCGTTACTATTATGGATATCACTATCAGGTTGTTTCTGACTTCTATGGTGCAAACGGCTATAAGGATATTACCAACCAAAATTTTAACACTACCTCAGCAACAAATGTTTTCACACCTGCACCAAGGGTGATTACCAATTCATTTAATTCAACACCAAACTGGAATCCTTTTGGAGGAAAACTAAATGACGAAAGCGATATGGTTGCGTACAATAATGACGGAGAAGTATTGTGGTATGGTGGTTTTGGTCAATTAGAATATTCTAATGACAAACTATCGGCTTATGTACAGGGAGCGATTTCAAATCAAAGTTTCCAGAGAATTGACCACTTTATTTTAGATGGCAGAACATTACTGAACAGCCAAATTGCTGGTACAAATTACACTCAAGCTGGTACGACATTTACCGCTCAGCCAACTGCATCCAATCCTGCACTTAATACCAAAACAGGGTTCAAAGACATTTTCGGCTACAACGTAAAAGGTGGTATTAATTACAACATCGATGATCACCATAATGTTTTTGTTAACAGCGGATATTATTCCAAACAGCCATTTTTGAATGCAGTCTATCCTAATAATAAAAACTATTTAAATCCAAATCTAACTAATGAGAAAATCTTTGGTTTAGAGGCGGGATACGGATTCAGAGCTTCTTTCTTAACAGCAAATCTTAATGTTTACAGAACATCTTGGAAAGATAGATTCCTTAGAAGAGGTGGTTTACAGATTGACCTGGATGGCAATCCCGCAACGACAAACGACATCGTTACCAATGCATATGCTAATATCCAGGGTGTAGAAGAAATCCACCAAGGTATTGAATTAGAAGCAATGGCGACTGTTAACAAGTATTTATCATTTACCGCAATGGCATCTTTGGGAGATTACTTCTACAAAGGAAATGCGACAAGTAATACTTTTGACGAAAGTAACCAGCCTATCAATACGCCAGGTGCAGCAAGCGCAAGCACAACGTTGTACTTAGACAAAGTAAAAGTAGGAGGATCAGCACACAGAACATTGGCTGGAGGTTTTATTGTAAAACCAACCGACTGGGTTTCATTCGATGGTACCTATAGAGCAGTAAGCAGATTATACGCCAATATCAATCCTGTCAATTTCCAAACTGAAGCCGCTCAGAATCTTGGCTCTCTGGAATTACCAACATTCGGATTGGTTGATCTTGGTTTAACGTTTAAAATTAAACTTAATAATCCTAAGCAGTTTTTCACGTTAAGAGGTAACGTTTACAACATCTTGGACAAAGTATACATTGCTGAATCCAACACCAATAATCATATTAAACAATTGTCGGACTTTACAACAACTACTGCACCTGGTGGTGTTGTGACTACTGCGCAGCAGAAATATGATGCATACATCGGCAATTCTTCAAATTTCTATAAAGGACTGGATACATCCAATCAGGTTTACTTCGGATACGGAAGAACTTGGGCGGCTACAATATCCTTCAACTTCTAAAACTTTTAGATTTTAATAAACCACAAAATCCCGGCTATCTGTCGGGATTTTTTTATCTTTGTCATTCAAAAATTTGGATATGGAAATTTATAACATTCTTTTGCAGGCGCACAGAGGTTTCGCTTACCTGGAACTAGCTCTGGTAGCTGCATTTTTAATTCTTTTGTTCGTGACGATGTTCGGTTACAGCGGCAACATTTCAAAGGCGCTGAGAAAAGTGACTTTGTTTACCATGATTTTCTTTCACGTACAATTCCTAATTGGCCTCACAATGCTGATCACCACTTTTACAAAAGGTCTCGATATGTCTGCAGTGATGAAAAATGCCGACCTAAGATTCCAGTACGTGGAACATCCTTTTTCTATGCTGATAGCAGCGGTTCTAATGACCGTCATCAATAAAAAATTAAAAACTGCTGATAAATTGACCATCCGTCTCATGTCCTTAGGATTTGTAGCGATTGCACTTTTCGTATTTGCATTCCCTTGGGCCAGAGTTTTCGGAGCTTAATCCAGATCAACAAGTATCGATTATCATTAATCATTAATCCAATATAAAAAATGAAAGTAGCTGTAGTAGGCGCAACCGGAATGGTTGGACAAGTTATGCTGAGAGTTTTGGAAGAGAGAAATCTTCCTATCACCGAGTTAATTCCCGTAGCATCAGAGAGATCTGTTGGCAACAAAGTCAAGTTCAAGGACAAGGAATTCACTATTGTAAGCATGGACGACGCTATTGCAGTCAAACCCGAGATCGCCATCTTTTCTGCCGGTGGTGATACTTCATTGGAATTCGCGCCTAAATTTGCTGAAGTCGGGACAGTTGTTATCGACAATTCTTCCGCCTGGAGGATGGATCCCACTAAGAAATTAGTCGTTCCGGAAATCAACGCCAATGTTTTGACCAAGGAAGATAAAATCATCGCCAATCCAAATTGTTCTACCATTCAATTGGTAATGGTTCTTCACCCTTTGAATATTAAATACGATATTAAAAGAGTTGTAGTATCCACTTATCAATCCGTTACCGGAACTGGGAAAGCAGCCGTAGATCAATTAAATTCTGAAATTAAAGGCGAAAGTCCTGAAAAAGTTTATCCTTATCAGATTTTCAAAAATGCGTTGCCACACTGCGATGTTTTCTCTGATGACGATTATACAAAAGAAGAAATCAAATTGATGAAAGAGCCTAAAAAAATTATGGGCGATGATACTTTCAATCTTACTGCAACAGCCGTAAGAGTTCCCGTACAGGGCGGACATTCCGAAAGTGTGAACATCGAATTCGAAAATGAATTTGATCTGGATGAAGTCAGAAAAATCCTTTCTGAAACATCTGGCGTAACGCTTCAGGATGATGTGAAAAATAACCACTATCCTATGCCTTTATATTCCGAAGGGAAAGATGATGTTTTTGTGGGAAGAATCCGGAGAGATCTCTCGCAGCCAAAAACGCTCAACCTCTGGATTGTGGCAGACAATCTGCGAAAAGGCGCTGCTACAAACGCAGTTCAGATCGCAGAATACTTAGTAGAACATAACTTAGTATAAACTAACAAAAATCAAAGAATCTTCGAAATCCTCGAAGATTCTTTTTTTAGCAATGGAAAAAAGCAAAGAACAGAATTCCAGCATTGCGTTTCAGAAATGGATTGCGGCCGTCGGAATCATCCTTTTTATCGGTAAAATTATAGCGTGGAAAATGACGAATTCAGATTCTGTCTTTTCCGATGCTATGGAAAGTATTGTCAATATCATCAGTGCCTTCCTGGGATTATACGCCCTGTATCTCGGCGGAAAACCGAGAGATGAAAATCACCCTTACGGACACGGCAAAGTAGAGTTCGTCACCTCCGCCATCGAAGGCTCGCTCATCAGCATTGCCGGCGTAATGATTATCTATGAAGGCACCAACAGTTTGATTTCCGGAAAAATCCTTAATAAAATAGATTGGGGAATCTGGATCATCGCTGCGACAGCCATTGCAAATTATGTGTTAGGATATATTTCAATCCAAAAAGGGAAAGCGGAGAATTCTATTGTTTTGATCTCCTCCGGGAAACACTTGCAGTCCGATACTTTTTCAACATTAGGCGTGGTCATCAGCTTAGTTTTGGTATATTTTACCAATCTGGTGTGGATAGATTCTCTTGTTGCTTTGGGTTTAGGTTTTTACATCATCACAATTGGTTACAAAATCATCCGCCAGTCACTAAGTGGAATTATGGACGAAGCCGATCCCGAAATGCTCGGCCGCCTGGCAGACTTCCTCAACCAAAACCGGAAACCGGAATGGATCGACGTTCATAATATGAAAATCCAGCAATTTGGCAGCAAGCTTCACATTGATGCGCACATCACTTTGCCCTGGTATTTTGAACTGAGAACCGCTCACAATGAGATGGAGGAGATGATCAAACTCATCGCAGAGAATACAGAGCGAACCGTGGAATTCAACTTCCATATGGACGACTGCAAACCGACCTCCTGCCCTATCTGCGACATAGCCGACTGCCCGGTGCGACAACACATCCTCGTGAAAAAAGTGGAATGGACCGGCGAGAATATTTCGCAACCGGACAAGCATACTTTAGAAAATTAATTTTCGCTGATTTTTTTTCTGTAATAAAATATAGGGACAATCAGAAGCAAAGTCAGCGGCTGAATCACAAACCTTCTGATGTAAAAAGAAAACAGGTATCCAAACTGAAATTTGTCATGAATACAGAAAAGATAGATGGGGAAAACAATGATGAACATCAGTATCATTAAAATAAAAGCCTGCTTTGTCCATTCTTTCTTCAGAAATAAAAAATGAATAATCAGAAGTGAAAATAAGGTATTGAGTCCAAATCTGAAAAGACAGGACAATATTAATTGACCCCAATGAAAATCGGGGAAGCTTGCACTATGGTCTGCAGATCTGAAGAATATTAAGAAAGGGTCGTAGAAAATTACATCTTCTAATACCCGAATGCCTATTAATCCCAGAATGCCTACTAAAATCCAAATATATCTAAGCATATTGAGAATGATCCAGGCATTGCAAAAGTGATTTGGAAATAATCATTTTACAAAAAATATAACAGATGACTAAAGCCCGTCTCGTGTGCTTATAACTTCTTACAGTTATAAACGCAAAACAAGTTTTAATTAAAAAAAGGGGAAATCTTAGAAATCAACAGTAAATTCTGGATTCAGAAAAAGTCGGACAGGAAGATGGAAAATCCTCCAGGATGTAATAAATTTGTTTTTCATTGTTTATGTGTGTGTTAGGATGCAAAATTACAAAATAAATGAAAAACAGAAAACTATATTTTTGCCAAAGAAAAAGTAAAGTCTGTTAAATAAAACAAAAAAAGATAAAATCTCTTCACGCTTCGTATCGTTTTAGACTGCAAAGTAGCACAATTCTAATCTCCTTTAGCAATATTCTTACTTTTCAGCGCAAAAAACTGAATCCAGACCAGCCAGAGTACAATCACTCCACCATAAATGATGGCTGGAAACAGATAATCGTGGCCAATCTTCTCATACTGAGGATATTTGATATAAATGATATTGAGCAAAGCGATTCTGGCAACATTTACGATATGGAGAATGATCAAACCAGCTAAAACATAAAGAAAAGTTTTTGCGCCTTTGTAAAAAGCAAATATGAAAGCGCCGAAAAGTATTGCAACAGAGACCACATTACAGCCTTCTACCATTCTGGTCGTGAATTTTCCGCCTGTCTGAAAAAGTACACTATGGAGTTTTAAACTGTCTACCAAAACCGTCGGGAAACCCAAAATATCCTGCACCGAGGCGACCTGCACAGCCACCCATCTTGTAAAGGGATCTACAACATCATTTTCGTAAATGTTCAGATAAAACTGATAAAGCAAAACGAAAACAATATAGACGACTACAAATCGTAGTAAAATCTTTAGGACCGGTAAAAAATCTTTCATCGTGGCAAAATTACGATTTTTCGTGCTTCAAATTTTATTATTAATTAACTTTGTCAGATGCAGCATCACCAGCAATTTTTAGAGGCTTTTCTAGGCAAAGAAACCGATTCATTTGTCGCGCTTCCGCAGAGTGGATCGTCGCGAATCAATTACATTGCCTCTGCGGAAGGGAAAAAACATGTCGTCACTTACAATGAAAATGGTCGCGAGAATGAAGCATTTTTCTATTTTTCTGCCTTGTTTTCGGATCTTAATCTCAACACGCCGACAGTTCTTTTAATTGATGAAGAAAGGAATCTGTATGTCCAGGAATTTTTGGGAGACAAAACCCTGTCGGAGGTAATTTCTGAGGAAGGACTGTCTGCTCGGGTGAAAACGCTGGTCCGGAAAAGCCTGAAGGCACTTTATGAACTTCAAATCGGTACTTTGGGAAAAGTAGATTTCAGCCACAGTTTTGAATATGAATGCTATGATGATCTGCCAATCACCCACGATCTTTATTATTTTAAGAATTTCCTGCTTGATGTTCTGGAGATTGAGTATCATAAATCGACTTTGCTGAAGGAGTTCAAAGCGATGTCAGAAATGATCCAGACGCTGGAACCGAAAACTTTGATGATCCGGGATTTCCAGTCCAGAAATATTCTGGTAAGTGCGGATGATGAGGTTTTCTTTATCGATTATCAGTCTGCGATGGAAGGCCCTGCTGGTTATGACGTGATTTCTTTCCTTTATCAGGCCAAAGCCAATTTCCCGGCCGACTTCAAAACAGAAATGCTGAATTACTATCTGTCGTTCTGGACGGATGATTCTGAGAGGAATGCTTTAAAGGAATCTTTTGAATGGCTGCAAATGATGCGTTTTCTGCAGGTTTTGGGCGCTTACGGTTTCCGTGGCCTGATCCAGAGAAAATCTCACTTTTTAGCCAGTCTTTCACAGGGTATTGATAATATTTATGAACTAACGCAAACCTGGAATGTGATTGCACAGAATTTCCCCGAACTGTATTTTATCATTTTGAGGTTGAAAAGTGGCGAGGTACAGTCCAGAATTGAGGAACTGATTATTGATTAAAATGCCTGTTTACCGCAAATCTATAATTTCTCCTGATTTTAATGGATCAGCTTGATCGGTCTTGAAAGTCCTAGCCCCGATTGAAGCGGCATCCTTTTTTGTTTTTGGTAGAGCCTTGAAATGAAGGGCACATTGGTAAAACAAACAAGATACAGCGGAAAGCGGGAAATAGCTCCTGATAATTTGTCTTGTAAGCACAAAAAAACCTCAGAATGCACTTCTGAGGTTTGTCTGAATATGATCAGTTATCTAATTATTTAATACACTTAATTGATTTTCGCGTACGACTCTTTTTGCGAATCTGAACTTCGGTCCCCAATAGTTATCGTCCAGCGATGATACCATCACCCCTTTGGAAGTGGCTGCGTGGATGAATTTGATCTGACCGTCCTCTGTCACTTCTTCTACGATCCCTACGTGTGAGATTCTTCTGCCACCGTGAGAAAAGAAAACCAGGTCGCCTTTCTTTAGGTCTGTTCTGTCTACAGAGTCACCTTCCTGCGATTGCTGAGCGGCTACTCTTGGAAGATCCATCCCTGCTGCTGCGCCGAATACGGACAATACAAATGCAGAGCAATCTATCCCGCTTCTGGAAGTTCCCCCGTATCTGTAAGGAGTTCCAAGATAACTTTCAGCTTCGGAAAGAATGTTGTCTATTGTGTTGCTGTGTTTGATCGCATTTTCTATGGCAGATCTTTTGATGTAGTCGTTGGCATTAGCGATAGAAGCGAGAACCTGTTGTCCCTGAGTATCAGTTTTTTTTGTGACCGCTTTCAAATCGATAGATGCAAATTTGGCATCGGATTTGTATGTTTGTGTATTAGAAACCACATAGTTGGAAACGCAAGATTGAAGCGAAAAAAATGTGGCTACAAATAAGATATAAACTAGAACTCTTTTCTTCATATATATTTAATTATTTGTTAAACTTGAGTTGGTTTTTTGTGAATTGCATAGCAAATTTAGCCATATCTCTTGGAAGGGTCTGTCAAATCAAATTGCAGATCATCCAGTTTAACATAATTTAACAGTCTCTGGTAGAATGTTAAAGAAAAACAAACCGCAGAGCCTCTTCTGAGACTCTGCGGTTTTGTATTTAGTTAAGATTCTTTAACGTTTTAGAGTTTGTCTATCTCGTAAATAACAATTCTCTATATTTAGTCATTGGCCAGAGCTCATCATCTACCATCATTTCCAACGCATCTGAGGCATCTCTGATGTTGTCAAACAGAGGCTTTACCTTGTTGCAGTACTCCTCGGCCTGCAATTGGCTTCCTGCTGTATTCTTAGCATTTTCCTTGGCTGCCAAAAGATTATCTACACCTACCTTGATGATGGAAACATTTCCTGAAATATTGGTGATCAGGCTAAGTTGCTCCTTTGCCAAAGTCTTGAATTCTTTGTCTCCGAAGATCTCCTTCAGACCTTTAACGTTCTCGATAAGTCTGTTCTGATAATTAAGTGCCGCAGGAATAATATGGTTTCTGGCGATATCTGCCAATACTCTTGCTTCGATATCAATCACGGTAGAATATTTCTCAAGTTTGATTTCGTTTCTTGCCTCAAACTCTCTGTGGGAATAGATTCCCAACTCTTCGTAAAGGTCTACGAATTTCTGATCCAGTTCTTTTTTAAGCGCTTCCGGCGTGGTTTTCAGATTGTTGAGACCTCTTTTCTCAGCTTCAGCTGCCCAATCGTCAGAATAGCCGTCACCTTCAAACATAATATTTTTTGACTTTTTGATATATTCTCTCAGTACATTGAAGATGGCTTCGTCTTTTTTAAGACCCGTTTCTATCAAAGCATCAACTTCAGTTTTGAACGTTCTCAGCTGTTTTGCAGCGATGACGTTCATCACAGTCATTACCTCGGCACAGTTTGCAGAAGAACCTACAGCTCTGATTTCGAATTTGTTTCCTGTAAAAGCGAAAGGTGAAGTTCTGTTTCTGTCTGTATTATCCAAAAGAATTTCCGGGATTTTACCTACAACGTTAAGTTTCAGTTCTGTTTTCTCTTCAGGAGATAATTTTCCGTCGGTTACTTTTTCTAATTCTTCAAGAACTCTGAACAACTGACTTCCGATAAATGCAGAAATAATTGCCGGTGGCGCTTCATTAGCTCCCAATCTGTGATCGTTGCTTGCAGAGGCGATAGATGCTCTTAATAAATCAGCATAATCGTGAACTGCTTTCAAAGTATTGACGAAGAAAGTCAGGAACTGAAGGTTTTTCTTTGGGTTTTTTCCCGGGCTCAAAAGATTGTCGCCAGTGTCAGTCGCCAAAGACCAGTTATTATGCTTTCCGCTTCCATTAACGCCGGCAAACGGTTTTTCGTGAAACAGAATATGGAAATGGTGCTTATGAGCAATTCTCGCCATAATATCCATCAATAATGAATTGTGATCCACTGCAACATTCGCTTCTTCAAACATTGGTGCCAGCTCGAACTGGTTTGGAGCTACCTCGTTGTGTCTTGTTGTTACTGGAATTCCCAACTTCATACATTCTATCTCAAGATCTTTCATAAAGTTCATCACTCTTGTAGGAATGGATCCAAAATAATGATCATCCAGCTGCTGTCCTTTTGCCGGAGAATGTCCAAGCAAAGTTTTACCTGTCAAAACCAAATCCGGACGGGACTGATACAAGGCAGTATCCACCAAAAAATATTCCTGCTCCCAACCAAGCGTTGGAGAAACTTTGGTCACATTTTTATCAAAATAAGCTCTACAAACATCCGTTGCAGCTTCATCCACCGCATTTAATGCTCTTAATAGAGGTGCTTTATAATCTAAAGTTTCGCCCGTATAAGATATAAAGATAGAAGGAATACAAAGTGTAGTTCCCATAATAAAAGCCGGGGAAGTAGGATCCCAAGCGGTATAACCTCTAGCTTCAAAGGTATTTCTGATGCCGCCATTCGGGAAAGAAGAAGCGTCCGGCTCCTGCTGGATCAACATTCCGCCACTGAATCTCTCGATGGCTCGGCCGCCTTCTATTGGTGTAAAAAAGGAATCGTGTTTTTCTGCAGTTGCGCCTGTCAAAGGCTGAAACCAGTGCGTATAGTGTGTCACACCTTTTGACATTGCCCAGTCTTTCATAGCAACAGCTACCTGATCTGCAATGTGTCTTTGGATTTTTGTTCCTTTTTTAGAAGCTTCCATTAATAGCTGGAAAGCGTCTTTCGTAAGATATTCTCTCATTGTTTCCTCAGAGAAAACGTTTTGACAAAACAATTCTGATAGTTTTGAAGGAACTTCTACGAAATTATCTCTTCTGTAATTTCTGAAAGGAAGCTCGGCTAAGGCTTTAAATCTTAATGTTGACATAAAATTTTGTTGTTTTAAACGGTGCAAATTTACAAAAAAAACAAAGCAAACAGATTTAACCCCTAAAATTTTACAGTTTAATGTGTTAAATTTAATTTAAAATCCAGAGACAACCCTATAAAATGATAAGGTGGAACAAATACTAATTCAAAATTTGATGTTTTATAATTATTATCAAGTATGAATAAAATTTATTATGATAAATACTTTTCTGTCTTCGGGATAAAGTTTAATTTTAAAAACGAATGCACAATTTTGAACCAACTCAATAATGCACTCACATCCAATTGATTAACGATTTAAAATAAATTTTGTAACTTCGCAGACTTTTATAAAAATTTTAATATATGGCAAATTCAAGAGCAAGAGAAACCACAGAAGCTATCGAAAGATTATATGTGTCTATGAGACACCTATTTTACAGAGGATTTTTCAAACCTTCAGGTGTTTCGGGCGAGTCATTAAGAAAACTCTTAATGGTCATCAATCCTGAAATCTACGGAAGTATGAGCATCCCCAACAAGATAGAACTGGACGGTTTACTTTATGTTCTTGACCGTCTTCCAGAAGGTATTGAGGAATGTTCTTTCATACACCTGACATCTGACGAAGGTTTTGACAAAGGAAGTTTCGAACCGATCGTTCCCAAGAAAAGACGCAGAAACTGCTACAGAATAGATGAGCATCAGATGAATATCGAAGTGCTTTTAGGCCGTTCTGAGATTTACGATATCCTGACGCACCTTACATTCTTATATCTTGAAGCAGACAAAATCAGAAATATTGGTTTTGATATGAGTCAAGATGGAAGACCAAGACGCATCTGGAAAATCATCGAAGAAGTAGCCAAAGGCGAGAAAAAACACAGCCGAAAAGAAAAAGAAGTGGCACTCATCCACCTTTCTTCTTTCCTGGGAAGGACTTTTGACGAAACTTTAAATGCTTATAACAGCTTTGGAGATGACAACAATCCGGATCGCCTTTTTAAAATCATCTATTATTTAGGACAGGTAAGTCTTACCGACTGGAAAGAGCACAGCGAGCGTGAGATTTATTTCTCATCAATCCTGCAGGAAAGAGTTGGCCATCACCTTTTTGGAGAGAAATGGGCCAATAAAATCAAGCAGATTTTGGTGGAGAACAATCTTCATATGAGACCGCTTCACATCATCAGCGCCAATATGCACTCGGTGAAGAATATGCTGTTTGCCAACGATGCACTTAATAAAAAAGGGACGAAAGAAGTTGATTACAAACTTTTCGCGGACATCAGTAATAAAAAAGACCTGCAGACCAAAGTTTTGGATCACGCCTTAAAAGAAGGTATGATTTACATTGATGATCACAGCGGAAGTAATATTGACGTTCAGATCATCGATCTTGCTAAGGCTGAACTTAAAAATTCCGTTTTTGCCGGTCAGAAATATAAAGGTGATGATGTAATCTTGGTATTCGATTATGCTTTTGGAGAACAGGCTTTTGAGGTAATGGACGAATTACTAAGACCTTACGAGGTGAATGGTGAAGTTTATATGATGAAAGTAAAATCCGTTTCCATTATGGGAAAAGCAGGAATCTTAACTGGCGGAAAAGGCGACATTATGATTCCAACAGCTCACATCTTCGAAGGAACGGCAGACAATTATACGTTCGAAAATGCTTTGAAACTGGAAGATTTTGTAGACGAGGAAGTGAAGGCTTTTGAAGGACCAATGGTGACCGTTTTAGGAACATCGCTTCAGAATAAGGACATTCTTTCTTACTTTATGACGACTTCCTGGAAAGCCATCGGACTGGAAATGGAAGGTGCGCATTACCAGAAAGCCATTCAGGTAGCGAGCAAAATTCGTCATCATATTTCTCCGGATCTGTTTGTAATGTATGCTTACTATGCTTCGGATAATCCTTTGGAAACGGGAAGTACACTATCTTCCGGCGGACTTGGACTCACTGGCGTGAAACCAACGTATATGATTACACATAAAATTATCGAAAAAATTCTTGAACAGAAATAAAATCTGAAAGCCTCCAAATTTGGAGGCTTTCAGATTTTATTTAAATTTGAGTTTAATATGCTTTAAAACTTTATTATATAAGATGTGAATGATATAATTGAAGTAAAAAACAGACCAAATTGGCTGATGACAATTTTTGGAGCAATTACTTTGATAATTATAACTTTTGCCATTGTAGTTATCATTCCATTAGCAACAGTTCAAGAAACCTATTTTTTATCAATCTTATCATTTTTGATTAGCGTAATTCCTTTCCTCTTATTTTTTGTTATCATTCTATATTTAGGGCTATGGAATACATTCGGGAAAACAATTTTAGAAAAAAAGGGAAACGAAATTATTGTTACGAAAAAATGGAAATTATTCAGTAAATCAAGGAGTTATAGCCATATGCAAAAAATAATTATTAAAAATTATAAAATAGAAAAAAGTGGCTACTATACCAGATATAATTTCTCTTTAGGTGGAGCCGTAAATTCGATTGTATTTATTATTAATAGTGAAGAAATAAGAATTATAGATTGGCTGACAGAAAAAAGAGCGAAAGATATATTACGTTTTATTAATGATTAAAGAGAATAAAGTAGTCAAAATCGCTTATATAAAATTGGAAACCGTATAAATAATCAATCCCACCAAACCGCCGACTATAGTTCCATTAATTCGGATAAACTGAAGGTCTTTCCCAACTTCCAGTTCCAGCTTTCGGCTGAGTTCCTTTCCTTCCCAATTTCCTACGGTTGTGCTGATTAATTCGCCGAAACCTTTGGTATTTTTGAGGATGTATTTGTAAGCGGTCAACCTTACCCAGCCGTCAATCCTGTTTTGGAATTGCTCGTCGTTTTGTAGATTAAATACAAATTCGTCCAGATTTTTTTTGATGTAAGATTTCAGTTTGGAATCCTGATTGGTTAATTCCTCGATTAATGAAGATTTCAGAGATTGCCAGATGTCATTGGAATACTGATGCAGTTTTTCACCTTGCAGAAACTCAGATTTGATATGGTCGAATTCCGTTTCCCATTTTGGCTCTTCTTTCAGTTCCTTAGAAAATTCGAAAATCTTGTTCGTGATCTCTGTTCTTAAAGGATGTTTCAAATCCTCCTCCACTTCTCGGAAATAGTCGCTCAAACCTTTCGTTATTTTCTCCGAAATTTTGGAATCTACTGACTTTGGAATGAAGAAGAAACTTTCTCTTTCCACTCTTTCAGAAACCAATTGTTGATTTTCAAGAATGTAATTTTTGATTTGAGAACTAAGGCCTGTTATTAATCTTTGATGATCGTTTTTATTAAGGATATATTCAATACCATTTCCGATGATGGAATTGAGTTTGATAGAATCGGCCATTTCCTCCGCTTTGGTTGTGATGAATTTAACAACCGCTTCATCATCCAATTTATTAATGATATTAATTAAAATCGATGACAATTCGTTAATCAAAAGATTCTGATTCCGATCCTTGGAGAGCCACTCGCCGGCGTAAACCGAAACTTTTAGTTTTTGAATGTAAGGTCTTATATTTTTAGGCGAAAGAAAATTCTCTACCACGAAGTTTCCCAGATTGTCGCCGATTTTTTCTTTGCTGTTCTCGATCAAATTGGTATGCGGAATTTTTATTCCTAAAGGATAATGGAACAACGCTGTCACCGCAAACCAGTCGGCGAGCGCTCCAACCATCGCCGCTTCAGAAAATGCTCTGATGTAACCGATCCAGTGAGAATCGTCCTGTTTCTGAAGCACCGTCATCCCAACAAATGTAACCGCCATCAGGACAAATAACCCTGTAGCCAGCATTTTGTGATTCCGTAATTGCTGTTTTTTTAGTTCATCATTCATAATTATGGAAAATCGAAAATCATTCCAAACAAAACTAATCAAATTTCCACGCGTTATCCTCAAAATCAATATTTATTACTGCGTTGTGGATTTTATTTTTTTAGTTTTGTGAAAGATAAAATCTTAATGAAAAAACTTTCCCTTCTGATGACAATTCTGGTGTCATCTATCATGCTTTCGCAGACTCAGGATCTTTATGCTTTGGCAAAAGGTGAATATCTGGGTTTCAACGCCATATTTGATCAAAAAGATAACCTTTTTGGCTACGTCTCACTCTATTCGTCGGGAAAAAGCAGCGAACAGACAAAAAAGTTCGAATATGTGATCCTCGACAAAAACCTGAATCCGATTGCCAATAAAGAATTTGAGGGCGACATCACAGCAGGTAATTATCTCGGTTTTATGGATTTCCGCGGTGACATTATTCTCAGACCTTCCTCTCTGGACCGTACTTTTGTGACCAACAAAACGGTCTTCACACCTTCTTCTATGATCATCGATCTGAAGGACAACACGATCAGAAAGAAGATCTATTATGATTATGACAACGGGAATTTCAAGGAAATCACGGAACCGAAATCCTGGAAAAGTGCCAAAAAAGAAAATAAAGAAGAGAAAAAAGCCAAAGGCTACAATTATATTTCCTACGTTTCCGAAATCAAGGAAGGCGGCTACATTGCTGTGGAATATAATGATTACGGTAATTACGTCAATCAAAACAGTCTCATCAAATATGATGAAAATAAAAAAGAACTCTGGCGCTACAAATACAACGAGAGCGGCGACAAAAAAAAGAATGAAGAACTCTCACTGATCGATAAAGACGCCAAACACCTCTTTTTCATCCTCAAGAAAACGCAGGATAATAATAATAATAATAATAAGCAGTATTTCCTTCTTGTTTTTGATATAAAAACCGGCGAGCAGAAAGCCCTCAACAAGATCGAAGTTCTCAACAACGAGACTTTGGACTACATCACAAGCCTCTATTCATACAGCTTTGGGAATATTGATAACGATAAAACTTTTGATGACAAGATCGTCTTACTGGGCAATCATATCACCAATAGACTGACCAAAATAGGCTACACAAGACTTACGATTGACAAAAACACTTTTGAAACAGACATCAAAGATCTGGATCATTTGGATCTTGTAAGCGAAATTCCAAAAATCAAAGAAAACGGAATGGTAGAATCCGGCTATTACCTGGAGCCGAGAGATGTTTTCTTTCTGAAAGACGGAAGTGTGGGAATGCTGCTGGAAAAATACAAACCTGAGGGCGAGTACAGCGCACCGAAAACCACAGATTTGGTCTATGTTTTTACAGATAAAGATTTTAAAAAGAAAGGCGTTCGGATTTTTGATAAAGAAAAATCAAAATGGTCCAATTCCGACTATCTCTTTTCGCAATATCTGAATGACGGGAAAGATGTCGTTTTCTTTTACAGAGATTACGTAAAAGATAAAGAATCAAAGGAAAAAAACTGGAATCTGTATATCAATACTCTGATAGATGGCAACTTCAAACAAGAGATTGTTCCGATATCTGCGAAGGACGATTTCGTAGTTTTGCCGTACGTAGGCAAAGAAGGTTACATCTTGCTGCGTGAGTTTAATAAAAAAGAAAAATACAACAAAATCCGCCTGGAACGCCTCAATTACTAAGCATAAAGCCTCATTATCAGAGGCTTTTTTTATTGTAAAATTCTGAAATATATTTTAAATCATCCAGGCTAAGGTTCCACATAAAGTTGAGAAACTGCTGATAGCTTTCCGTTTGGTTTTTGGGATCTACCCTGTCCAGATATCTGTTGAGCTTATAATTTTTCCGGGCATCATATATTTTTTCAAAATTCTTGCCCAGCCGGGATTTGTAGTAGTCAGAATCATCTTCCTGAAGAAGTTGTAATGCAGAATAGATTCCCACGCCGTAATCTTCGGACTGATAGAAGTTGGGCAGGATTTCCATCTTGGCAATTTTTTCCAGTTTAAGATATTCCTCGGAAGGATTGACTGCTGCTGACGGAGTTTTTTGCTCGGGAAACTGACGGTCCAGATATGCAGTTCTGAGATCTATTTCAGGATGCGATGCAACAGAATCCTTATCTATCTTTTCCTTATAATGTGAGTAATTGTACGTTGAGAAATCTTCTTTTTGCAGCCAGTCTTCTTTAAAAGGATGATTGGGAAGATCAAAAAACTGTCTGTACATCTCCGTTTTCAGAATTTTTGGTGAAATGGTATCGTATTTCTTCAGATTCAATAATGCCTTTTTGAATTCCGGCTTTGCGAAACCTGACTGTCTGAACAAAACATAACCCAAAGAATCTGCCTGCTGCTCATGAACCCTTCTCTTTGCGCTGTATCTGTAAAGTTGATTTTTGAAAATAGCATAGGCCTTTTCGCCCTTATTATTTTTGACGGACAGCAATTTTTTTGCTTCCTCCTTATTGTTCTGCTGCATCGCTATTGCCTGTATCTGCAGCTTGATGTAATGTTCCAGAAAGAGATGTCCCAGCTCGTGGCAGATCACAGAAGCCAGTTGATCCTGATTGTCTACCCAATTGAAAAGTCCCATATTGACAACCAGCGTACCATCTCCCATACAGAAAGCGTTGGGCGAATTTTCCTTCGCAACCAGTACCCGGAGATTGGGAAAAACAAGAGCATTGCTCAGCAATATCTTATCGACAGTCTGAGTTACATAATGATTGAATGGGGTGTTGAAAACAAAGTTTTTGCTCTTCACATCCTCCTGAAAAGACTTCTGATAGTCGGACAGTGTGCCGGAAAGATCTCTACCTGTTTTTCCCTGATATTTGTCTCTTTGCTTTTTATTAAAGATTTCGCTTTCCTTTTTGTAAGTCTCCAGAAAACTTTGGCGTTCGTGGTAATCTGCTGTATCAATCGGCGTATAATTCTGGGCAGAAATCAGACAGAAAGTAAAAACAATCAGAACCGATAAAATTTTTCTCATCAACAATATTTTGACAAAAATAATCTTTTCATCTAATCTGAATTACATAATCTATACTTTTGTAAGCAAAGTTATCTTTATGCAAAAAGCATTAAAAATTATATTACTCATCATGGCCTCCGTAATTGTTCTGATCTACATCAGCGGTTACAATTACCTTTTCAAAGGCATCAGACTGACTTATCTGAAAGGCAACATCAGCAGTACAATAGATGACGGCGCAGATTTCCCGTCCAACACCATATCAAAAGGAAACTCCAAACCCTGGCCGATAGACACACAATACAACAGAAAGCCGCTTTCTCCCGCTTTGGAAAACCACCTGAAAAAGACAGAATCTGTTTCTTTTTTGGTGATTCAGCACGGTAAGCTTCTTCAGGAAAGATATTGGGACGGCTACAAAAAAAATACAGCGAGCAACTCCTTCTCTATGGCAAAAACAGTTTCGGTTTTGCTGTTGGGAAAAGCGATAGACGATGGCAGAATTGGCAACATCAATCAGAAATTCTCCGATTTCTATCCAGAATTTTCCGAGAAGGAATTTGGAAATAATTTAACCTTAAATCACCTGGCTTCTATGGAAGCCGGACTGGACTGGAAAGAAGATTACAAAAATCCGCTCACGCCAAACGCAGCAGCATATTACGGGTTTTCTCTCGCCGAAGTGGTATTCCAGAAAAAACTGTTGAAAAATCCCGGCGAACAGTTCCAATACCAGAGTGGTGCCACTCAACTTTTAGGTTTTGCTGTGGGACGAGCCGTTGGGATGCCGCTGGCGTCGTACGCCTCGGCAAAACTTTGGAAACCTCTCGGGATGGAGCAAAATGCGGAGTGGTCGACAGATGATCTCGGCATAGAAAAATCGTTCTGCTGCATCCAGTCCAATGCCCGGGATTTTGCGAAACTCGGATCGCTACTCCTCAACAAAGGCAAATTTGAAAATATCCCTCTTATAGATGAGAAATTTGTAGAACAGATGATCACGCCGACAGAAAAATCAAACGGCATTTACGGATTGGGAATCTGGACCAACTATGACGCCAGGATCCATCATTATTACCTCCGCGGTCTTTACGGGCAATACGTCATCGTAGTGCCGGACTACGATATGATTATTGTAAGATTTGGAAATATCGAAGGCGCAGAAAAAGACGCAAAAGGCCGTCCTGCAGAAGTAGAATTTTATATTAATGAAGCGCTGAAGCTGGCCGAGCCAAACTAATCTGTGTCATAATCCAGCAAAGCAAAAATACTGAGCATAATACTGCTTCTCAGCTTCTGCTCCGCTTCCTTCATATATTGCGCTTCGTTGGTCGCAGGGATATAAAGCTCATAGAAATTTCGGTTCCGGATCACAAATAAAGTAGAACCAATGATCATCGTCAGTACATCTTCTGACTTCGGAGCATTGTGGAAAACCCCGGAAACAATACCTTTTTTCACAATATCGTCTATCCTCGTCACACAGATCTGATAAAACTCCAGCAGATCATCTTTCACATTATCCTGAGTGCGGATTTCCTGCGTCACAAAACCGTGAAAATAACTGTATTTGAAGAGCAAAGACACAATATAATTGATGATCTCCTTCATCTGCATCTCCGGTTTGCCCTCCTTGATGGTCTGCGCAAACTCAGAAAAACTCTCCTTCGTCCGCAAAACACGGTACTGATACAGGTAAGACATCATCTTTTCCTTGGAGCCAAAATAGTAAGAAATCATCGCCACATTGATGTTGGCTTTTGTGCAGATATCGCGTACAGAGGTTCCGTCAAAGCCTTTTTTTGCAATAAGCTCCTCCGCAACATCCAGGATTTTTATCTGTTTATCAGTAAATTTTTTCTTCATTCGTTTCTAAGGATAGAATGTAAAATTAACATTTATTTTAATAATTACAACAGAATATTTCAACCTCAGTTTTTATGGTTTATTTAAAAATTGGGGCAGCTTTATCCGTCCTCCGTTCCCGCTATTTTTTGCAAGAGCTTGTAGACTGATAAGAAATTTTGACATTCGCAAAAAATGAGCTCCACTCAGGCCGGGCTGCAGATTCGGCACCAAAACCAGAATCCACATTACGAATAGATTTTTCATCCCAAAAAAGCTTCAAAAACATTAATTTCCTATCTTTGATTATGGATTTTCTCGACTTTCATCACCATCAATTAGCAAAAACAGGGATTTACAATCTAAACCCAGGCGAGAAAATCCCGGATGGAAAATTTTCTGCAGGCCTTCACCCCAAAGACATCACCGAAGACTGGAGATCAGACTTTGAAAAAATCCAAAAAATATCACTTTCAGAAAACTGCCTCGCCATCGGAGAATGCGGGCTGGACGGCCTGATACAGATAGATGAGACACTTCAGAATGAAGTATTCAAAGCGCATATTTCGTGGGCAGAAGAGGTCAAAAAACCCATCATCATCCATTGCGTAAGGCGGTTTTCGCAGATGCTTCACTACAAAAGCGCAAAAGTTCCCTTGGTGATTCACGGTTTCAATAAAAAGGAAAACATAGCAGCAGAACTTTTGGATGCCGGCTTTCACCTCAGTTTTGGATATGCAGCATTAGAACACTTATCTTTGCAAAAAATAATTAAAGACATTCCTACAGAGAAATTATTTTTGGAGACAGACGATTCTGATTTTGACATCAGCGAACTTTACCTTAAAGTCTCGGAAATTAAAAGTATTTCTTTAGAACATTTAAAAATTCAAATGTGGGAAAATCTAGATAATATTGTTGATAATGGATAAATTTTGGCTGGAGCGCACGGAGCTTTTGATAAAGGAAGAAGGCATAGAAAAACTGCAAAATGCTAAGGTACTGGTTGTAGGTCTTGGCGGCGTAGGGTCTTTCGCAGCAGAATTCCTCGCCAGAGCAGGCATTGGGAAAATGGTCATCGTAGACGGCGATGTGGTAGATATTACGAATATCAACCGCCAGCTGCCAGCACTTCATTCTACAGTCGGCCAGCACAAAGTTGAACTTGTGGGCGACCGGCTGATGGACATCAATCCCAAACTGGATCTTACAAAACTGAATGAATTTCTGGAGCCGGAAAGAATGGCAGAACTCATCAAATCAGAACAATTCGATTACGTTCTGGACTGTATTGACTCCTTAACCCCAAAAATTGCTTTGATCATCGCCTGCCGCAGAACTAAAACTAAACTGGTATCTTCTATGGGTGCCGGCGGAAAATCTGATCCCAGCAAAGTAATGGTCCGTGACATCCATAAAACCAACAACTGCCTTCTTGCAAGACAGGTAAGAAAACGCCTGAAAAAAGAGAAAATCGACAAAGGTTTCCGTTGTGTTTTCTCCACAGAATTACAGGATGAAGAAAGCCTGAAAATGACGGACGGCGCCAATTTCAAAAGATCTTTTTATGGTACAATCAGCTACATTCCTGCAATTTTCGGACTGTATGCAGCCGCGGAAGTTATTAATTATTTAACCGGAAAAGAATAATTTTCTGATGAAAATAAACGGCTTTCCCTCGCACGAAAAACTGAAGAGAAAATCAGAAATCGACCATCTTTTTAAAAAAGGAAAGTGGCTCACTGTAGAAAACATCCGCGTGATTCACATCAAGTCTACCGAGAGTTTTTCTGTGCCTTCGCATCGCGTTGGTGTTTCTGTGGGAAAGAAATTTTTCAAAAAAGCCGTTGACAGAAACCGCATAAAACGCCTGTTGAGAGAGGCTTACCGGCTGAACAAAACGACTTATATGGAAGCGTTTGGGGAGAGGTCTATTGTGATGATCTTCTGGGCTTCCAAAGAAATGCCGGCGCATTTTTCTGTCGTAGAAAATCAGTTTCTGAATCTCTGCAAAAAGAAATCTGAAATCTAGCAGACCGTTTGATCCTTAAACAAATCTGATCTTGCATTGGTTTTATTTGTAATTTTAATCTCAAATAAAATTACAAATGTCTGATATTCTACCTTATTTACTTAGTTCCTGTATCGGGATCGGCCTGGCGGCAGCTTCCGGATTTCGTGTCTTTTTACCATTATTTGCTGTAAGTCTGGCTTCTTATCTGGGATGGATTCCGATGAGCGACAACTTCGAATGGCTGTCCGGATTACCAACACTCATCACGACCGGCGTCGCAACGGTGATTGAGATTCTTGCTTATTACATTCCTGTGATCGATAATTTTCTGGATACGCTGTCTATTCCGCTGGCAACTTTGGCGGGCTCTGTGCTTTTTGCGAGCCAGTTTATAGAGCTTGGTACTTTTCCTCAATGGGCACTTGCGCTGATTGCCGGTGGCGGAACTGCGGCAACGATTGCTTCAGGCTTTGCCGGAACACGGGCGGCATCAACTGCCACAACTGGCGGAATTGGAAATAATCTGGTAGCGACAACAGAAACAGCCGGCGCAGGAATTATGTCTGTACTCGCAATATTCCTTCCTGTCATTGCTTTCATCGCAGCCATCGCATTGATTGTTCTGGTTTTATTTTTCGGAAGGAAGATCTGGCGAAAGATGAAGGCTTATCATTCCGAAACTATTTGAAATAAAAAAGACCGCTGTTGGCGGTCTTTTTTACAAATGAATATTTAAAATTATTCGATTTTGATATTATCAATATTGATATCATAAACACCGCCAGAACCGGTCTTGATAGCAAAGATATCTTTTCCTGCTGCCAAGTTGATTAGTGGTGCACCAGATAGATTCAACTCTACTAGTTTCCATTCGCCGTTCGTATTTATTGCACCTCTATAATCATTAGCGTCGGATACATTAATCACTGCGCTATTTGTAAAGTTCAATAAATTGTACGTGTAGTATGCTGGATTACCTGATGTTCTGTAGACATTAAAAGAAAGTGATTTTCCTGTAGCTGTACCTTTGATATAGAAAGTAATTCTTTTAGGGCTTGCAGGCAAACCAGCAGGAGCTAAAGAGGTAAATAAATAATCATTTCCTGGAGCTGTACCTTTGATCTGTAATGAGTTTGAACCATTCAGTCCCTGGCCCACACCTTGTGCTGTTGGCGGTTTAATTCCAAAGTTATTGACACTTCCTATAAATGTTGCCCAATTTTCGAAATCAGAACCGGCAAAAAGATTAACTGCAGTTGAAGACGGATCATCTGGTGCATTAGGGTCGCCTGCTGCAAATCTTTCATTTGTGAAGTTGATATCGGCAGGATTTCTGATCAACATTTGCCAAGCAGCATTAAATCTACTAACTACAAAAGTAATGGTCCCGCTTTTAGTTGGCAGAAGGTTTGCGCCAAAAGTTGAGAACCCTGAGTTTCTGATATCGGTAAAATTGCCGTTTTTTCCAACAATTTTTCTGTTGGTATCTACACCTACACCGGCAACGTAATCAATGAATGTTTTTGGTGTTGGCACAACTAAATCTCCATCAAACTGTACATCTGCAACCTCAACCAATGTGTTGATATATTTATCAGCTTTGGCCAAATTCAGCGTCGCGAGTTTTGTAGGAACAAGGGTTGCAACGTCTAATTTATTGCCATCGCAAACACCAGCGATATATCTTGTTAGTAAAATACTTGGTATCCTTCCAATGGCATAAGTTGGATCCAAAGATCCAATCTTAATAGTACCTCTATCCATTCCTAAAACCAAGCCATTAGCCTTGACACGGATGTGTGCTCCGACAGGGAAATCAGCATAATTTGATGCTTTGTCCACTTCCATCTGTAAACCAATACTAGGATTAGAAGACTTATCCTGAAAAGAGATAGTCTTGTAGAAGTTGCCGCTCTCATCAGAGGATACTACATAGGCATCAAAAATTACCGGTGCTCCGTCAGCAGGAACTTTGTATGTACCAGTTGCTGGAGCCAATGCTGCAAAAGCCTCCATTGTGGTTGTAGGCGCATCAAATCTATTGTTGCAAAGAACTTCCGGCGCATTCCAGTCGTCATCCTTTACGCACGAATTAAAGGTTGCTGCAACGATTGCAGCGAAAACCAATGTCTTGATTGTTGTATATGTTTTCATTATTTAAGTTTTAAAATCTTACTTGTAAATTTACGAAATATGAACGCCCCTGAGTATACCAATATTTGGGACCGAATAATGTCTGACTTCTGTTAAAGTCTTCCTGGAAACCATCGAACTTAACGTTTCTGGTTTGCTCAAAACCACCGGTAATGTATTTTGTATTATCGAAAATATTATTGACTGATCCAGAAATCAACAGATAGTATTTACCAAAAATCCAAGATTTACCAATATTAGCATTAATGAAATAAGCAGCTGGTAATTTGTTTGGCGCTAGAAGTCTTCTTAGTTCTGAATCATCTACGTTTGAATAAGGTGTTCCGCTATTACTGTTTTGTACAAAACTTTGGGATCTCAGCAATGCTGAAGGATCTAGATAATTGTTATCCAAATAGTTCCAGTTTGCACCAACCCACCAATACTTCGGAGAACTATATCTAAATCCCGCTGAGAATGCCATTTGTGGTGTTCCGCCTTGCTTGTAATTCTTCAGATTAGATTTTCCGAAATCTATAAACGACTGTCCGTTTCCGAATACGCCAATGGCATCAGAAGCAAAATAAACATTCGGATCATTACGATAAGTATATTCGCCATAACTTGCTACACCCTGCAATGATAATGTTGGTAATAATTTATAATCTACACCCAGTTCTGCACCAAGATTTCTTTTCTCAACATTGGACATTACCTGAGTTAAGAATGCACTCTGAATATATTGCCCTCCAGTATTGGTATCTGTTGTACCGCCGGTGACAGAATTATCGATCTGAATTCCATCTGCGAAGAATCGCTGTACACTTGTTTCATTCTGAGTATCAATTAAAAATACTGATGCTCTGATTTTAAACATAGGAGAATTGATCACATAACTTAGATCATTTGCGTTGACAACTGTATTCTTGATATTGGGTGCAACAGATGCATTAAGTCTTGGATTGATGAAAAGGTCTTCCAGATAAGGTGCCTGAGAAAAGAATGAGCCATTATAAACCAAGAAGTTTCTTCCGTTTATTTTATAAATAATCTGACCCTTCAAACCGAAATTCCAGAAATCATAGTCTTTACTTTTACCGAAAGAATCTGCATAAAGATAATGCTTAAACAATCCTTCTCTGCTGGAAGTAGAATAGCCTGCAAGACCTGATACAAAAACATCAAATTTTCCTTCTGAAAATTTAAAGCCTGGGTTGACTTTAATTTCCTGTCTGTTGAATATATAATTGTAAAGTAATTTATCGCCTACTTTTTTTGCAACGTCTGCTTCGCCTTCATTATATAGAGCGGATGTCCCAGGGTTATTGGTGGCTGCAAAAGGATCTCTGTTCAGTACAAAATCTGCTCCCAAAAGGTCGTTCACTTCCCTATAAAGTTCTGATCTGTAATTCTGATAAGAAACGTTTAACATAAACTTAGCTTTATCCGTAAAGTTATAAGTATAGTGTGTGGCAGCGTTCCAAACTTTGTCGTCACTAACGTCATTCACAAGATAATATAGAGCTCTTTTCCCATTTGCTCCATATTGGGAAATTGGAGCCTGCCCCATATTTGCAGCATATAACCTGTTCCAGTTGATCTGGGTAACATTAGGATCTCCGTTTTCCCAAGCAGATTTGGATGACTGATAAGCATCTCCCGACGCCAGATATTGGTCTGTATTAGGATTCCAAACAAATGCCTGAGGATTCAATGATCCAAAGTAGCTTGGTAAATTTCTGTAGTAAGTAGGTGATGGATTCGGAACACTTTGCCAATCCAACCTTGATCCGCTATCTTTTCCAAACTGATAAGAAAGAGAAGTCCATAGATTGGATCTTTTATTTATTTTCCAAAAATCCTGTAATTGGAAAATAGGCTGAAAACCTTTTCGTACTCTTTCATTTCTTTTCTCACCATCTTGCCAACCCCAATAAGAATTATAATGCACGCCTCGATAATCATAAACTTCCTGCGTACTCGGGCTGGAGGTAGATCTTCTTGTAGGCGATGCAAATGCATTGAAAGTCACTGTATGGCTGTCGCTGAATTTTTTCTCTATTCCTAAATAAGTTCCGTAAGCATCGTAGAAAGTTCCTTCCTGGATTCCTTCTTCTGCCCATCTTTTAGCACCCATTAAGGTAAATGCCCAGCCACTTTTTGACATTCCGGATGTGTATCGCAACGATACTCTCTGTCTGTAGTTTCTGTTTGTGATGGAGTAAACAGCCTGAAAGCCTTTTCTGTACTCGCTAGCTTTTGTATTTTTATAGATCACGCCGCTGGAACCGCCAAACGCATATTCCGAAGGTGAGTGATTAGAGGCGATTTCCGGATATCTTACGATCTCATTAAGACCGCCCCAATTGGAGAAATCTACATTTCCGTTATCAGATTTTACCATAGAAACGCCGTTCAACATATTTTCAGAAGTTCTGCCGTCTACACCTCTTGGTCTGAACCAGTAGGCTCCAAGGTCAAAACTTGCGATTCTGTTGAAAACATCCTGTGAAGATTGTAACAATCCCACTGTGGAAGTCTGGCCGCTGCCCTCGTCATCACCATTATCAAGGATGGCAAGACCTTGGTCTGCTCCCGTTAAATTCGAATAGAGAGTAATAACTCCCAGGTCTTTTCTCTTTTCTGTAGTAATGTCAAATTCCAAAGTTTTGGTCTCGAAATTTGGCTTTGTTACCACAATCTGATAATGTCCGGTTTTTAAATCGACGAATTGGAAATATCCAATTTTGTCTGCCGACACACCATTACCTTCTCCTTTTAGGTCAACTTGTGCTTTTTCTACCGGTTTCCCGTCTGCATCTTTCAGGTATGCAAAAACCGTAGTCTGTGCATAGTAAAACGATGCCGGAAGCATTGTAAATAAGGAGATTAATGATAGTTTTTTAATCATAAATCAATTAGGTTTTGTTTGCTCTTTTTTTCTAATATACAGTCCGTTACACACGGAAGGCAAATGTAAATAAATTTTCCAGAATTAAAACTTTTTAACATTTTTTTTATTTTAACAAATTATCAATTATTTAATACCTTAACATCAATTAGCAAAAACTTGATATTTTTATTTTGCAACAAAGCAAAAAAAATTACTTTTGTAGCCTTACATATTTTATTTATGAAAAACATTTTACGCTTGATAGCTATTTGTAGTATCTCCTTATTATCTGCACAGCAAAAAAAACAGGTACGTGCGGCTACTGTAGGATTTCTGAATGTTGAAAATCTCTGGGACACCGTGCGTTCCGCCGATTATATAGATGGTACCAAGGACATCAGCAATCCTGCTTTCCACAGAAGTGTGCCTTTGGATTCCTTAAAATATCTGGAAGTGACAGACAAAGACTACAAAGGACCCTGGAATGATCAGTCTCTTATGGGTAAGAAGGTCGCTAGAATCCAGGGCGGTTCCGAAGAGTTCACACCAAAAAGTGGTAAAAACTATAACTATAAGATCTATAAACAAAAACTGCAGAACGAAGCCAAAGTAATCTCAGAAATGGGGAAAGCTTACACCAACACCGCTCCCGTTGTAGTAGGCCTTATAGAAGTAGAAAACCGTCAGGTGATGGAAGATCTTGTGAAAGAACCGGTAATTGCCAAATATGATTACGGCGTTGTACACTTCAACTCTTATGATTACAGAGGTATAGACGTAGGTTTCATCTATCAGAAACGAAGATTTACACCATCCAAATCGTGGAAAAAAGAAGTGAAAATCTTCGGAGACGAAGGCAGAAGAGAATACACCAGAGATATCGTAGTACTGACAGGATTCCTGGACAACGAGAAAGTGGCATTCTTCCTCAATCACTGGCCTTCAAGAAGAGGTGGCGAGGCCGCTTCCCTGCCAAAAAGAAATGCAGCCGCCGCCATCCTGAAACAGCAGATGGACAGCGTACAGGCGATAGATCCTGCTACCAAGATGTTTGCAATGGGAGATTTCAACGACGATCCTATCAGCCCAAGTTTGAAAAACTACCTCAAAGCAGCCGGCAATCCAAAAGATCTGTCAGAATCGACACCTTATCTTAATCTGATGTATCCTTTATATAAGAGTGGCGTCGCCTCACTAGCCTATCAGGATTCACCCAATCTTTTTGATCAGATTATTGTATCAGCCAATTTATACTCGCCCAACAAAGAAGTAAGAAAAGATTACACCGTTTTCAAAGCCGAGATTTTTGCACCGGCTTATCTGGTCAACAAAGAAGGGAATTACAAAGGCTATCCTTTCCGTTCCTGGAACGGCGATCAGTTTACCGGCGGCTATTCCGATCACTTTCCGGCATTTGTAATCCTTCAGAAAGATCCGACACCTTAATACAAACATTCAAAAAATACAGAACCGCTTCACATCCTGAAGCGGTTTTTTGATTTAAATACCTTTTTGGGCAGCTTATCCGCCTTCCACTCCCGCTATTTTTGCCAGGGCTTTTCCAGCCGCAAAAAAATGAGCTCCGTTCAAGTCGGGCTGCGGTTTTGTCCGTTGGTACAATGTTTACTATAAAATCTTATATTTAGTAAAATATTTGAAAAATGAAAAATTTAATCTTTATCACCATATTTTCCGCATTCATCTGGTCCTGTTCCACCAGTTCAAAACCCAATCCGGAAGATCAAAAGCCAAACATTGCCACCCAAAAGAAATCCGACTCTGCAGACGAATGGGAAGTCACGGTTTTCGATGCAGAGTACGAAACATTTGTCGCAAGCAGAGCACAGCCGAAATCGATGTTCACAGAGAGCAGTCTCAAATCCCGAAACACGATTCTGGTCAACGAATGGAATTCGCGATTCTACTCCCGCGTCAATCCCAACTTTTATGAAGTTGCCATAGACTACGACCCCAACGAAAATTACGGCTTCGATTTCGAATACCGGATGTACCAATTTTTCGCCTACTGCAGCTGGAAATACGGCGTCCGCTTCAATGGGCTGCGCGGCACAGATAAAGTAAGATAAAAAAAAGAGTTTGCTGAATAATTCAACAAACTCTTTTTTTATGTATCTGGATTGTAAACGCTCAAAACCATATGGTTTCCCAACGTTGATACTCTATTAAGAAATTCCTTCTTCTTCGCCTTTCAGCTTTTCAGCATTTTCTGCCATGATTACAGCATCTATCATCTCACCGATGTCGCCGTTCATATAAGCATCCAAATTGTACATCGATTTGTTGATCCTGTGATCCGTAACCCTTCCTTGCGGATAATTGTACGTTTTGATCTTTGCAGAACGGTCGCCTGTGGAAACCATAGATTTCCGCTGTGCTGCGATATCGCCTACAGACTTCTGAACCTCGATATCGTATAATTTGGTACGGAGCATTTCCATCGCCAACTCTCTGTTAGCCAACTGAGAACGGGCTTGCTGACAAACCACGACCATTCCGGACGGCTTGTGCGTCAGCTGAACTTTGGTTTCAACTTTATTTACGTTCTGTCCACCAGCACCTCCGGAACGTGAAGTCTGCATTTCGATGTCTGCAGGATTCAGTTCAAAATCAATCTCTTCAGCTTCCGGCAAAACAGCAATCGTAATCGCTGAGGTATGCACGCGGCCCTGAGATTCTGTTTCCGGAACACGCTGTACACGGTGAACGCCGGATTCGAATTTCATAATACCATACACGCCGTCGCCTTCAATTTTCAGGATAAGTTCCTTATAGCCTTTTGTAGATTCGCTGGCGTCTGTGATCTCGTGCTTCCAGCCTTTCGTCTTGAAATACATGGCATAAGCTCTGTAAACATCTTCCACGAAAATTGCCGCCTCATCACCACCGGTTCCGGCACGGAGTTCTACAATCACGTTTTTGTCATCGGTAGGATCTTTCGGGATCAGAAGAAATTTAAGCTGCTCTTCAAATTCAGGAAGTTTGTCCATTGCTTCATACTTCTCCTGCTTTGCCATTTCTACGAATTCTTTGTCAGAACCGTCTGCAATGATCTCGTCGGATTCTGCAATGGTATCCAATGCACCTTTATATTCATCAAATACTTTCACGATCTTTCCGAGATCGCTGTATTCTTTGTTGAGTGTGGAATATCTTTTTTGGTCTGTGATCACATCCGGCTGGATGATAAGATCTGCGACCTCATTATATCGTTGTTTTATCGCTTCCAGTTTAGGAATTAATGACTTGGACATATTAAATTTTTAAAGTGCAAAGATACGGAATTCAGAATCAAGAAAAAAGAGGCAGGAATCAAGACTTAAAATTCAGAAAAACGCTGGATTTAGAAAGAAAAATCCACTCTCAGAAGAGAATGGATTCTAATATATATTGTTTCGCTTTGAGTGCAATCTCTCACGAAAAGAAAATTGCCAATATTAATGGTGATGACCGTGGCTTACCGGTTTTTCCCCGGCAGGTCTCTGGTAAACAACTTCTACACCTTCCTGCTCATAAAGTTTCTTGTACCTTACTTGCTCGGGATCGAAGTTTTTGTTGATTTTACCGAAATATTCTGCCACACCCTCTGTCAACCAAAGTGGTACGATAAATCCGAAAAACATAAAAATACACCAAAATCCGCACAAAAACATTGTGAAGAAATAAACTGTCCATAGAAATTGGTAAAACGGCCAAAAAGCTGATAACATCATAATGCTACTTATTTTGAGCAAAAGTAGCGGTTTTTATTTGGTTTTGCAAAATTTCAGGATTGATTTTTTTCATTTTGCTGAACTTTTAGTTTTTAGTAATTTCGTAAGGTTGTAAAACCCAATGCCTGATTGCGGGCAAAAATTGGAAAAATACTACAAAACCCTAGCCCCGATTGCAGTGGAAATCCTTTTTGCGAGAGGCTATGCCGAGCAAAAAGATTGCAACGGAAAGCGGGAAACAGCTCCTAAAAATAATAAATATAATATAATGAGTTTCAGAATCGAAAAAGACACAATGGGCGACGTGCAGGTGCCTGCAGATAAATTTTGGGGTGCACAGACAGAACGTTCCCGGAATAATTTCAAAATCGGGCCGGAAGGAAGTATGCCTCGCGAAATCATCGATGCATTTGCTTACCTGAAGAAAGCTGCTGCTTTTACGAATGCAGAATTAGGCGTTCTTGATAATGAGAAAAGAGACCTCATCGGGAAAGTTTGTGAAGAAATCCTTGAAGGTAAATTATACGACCAATTTCCTTTGGTAATCTGGCAAACCGGTTCCGGAACGCAATCCAATATGAACGTGAACGAAGTGGTTGCGAACAGATCTCACGTTTTGAACGGTGGAAATCTTGGCGAAAAAACATTCGTGCATCCGAATGATGATGTGAACAAATCCCAGTCTTCCAACGACACTTATCCAACAGCAATGCACATCGCGGCTTACACGAAAGTGGTTAAAGAAACATTGCCAGCATTGGAAAAACTGAGAAATACGCTGGACGAAAAAGCGAAAAGATTCCAGAACATCGTAAAAATCGGAAGAACGCACCTGATGGATGCAACGCCTTTGACACTTGGACAGGAATTTTCCGGTTATGTTGCTCAGCTGGATTATGCGAAAAAAGCGATCACCAATACTTTAGATCACCTGAAGGAATTGGCTCTTGGTGGAACTGCTGTTGGAACGGGACTTAATACCCCAAAAGGTTATGACGTTTTGGTCGCGAAATATATTGCAGACTTCACTGGACTTCCTTTTGTGACGGCGCCAAATAAATTTGAGGCTTTGGCAGCGCACGACGGCATTGTAGAATCTCACGGCGCATTGAAACAATTGGCGGTTTCGCTTTACAAAATTGCTCAGGACATCAGACTTTTGGCGTCAGGACCAAGATCCGGAATTGGTGAAATTCATATTCCGGAGAATGAACCAGGTTCTTCTATTATGCCTGGAAAAGTGAATCCTACTCAAAATGAGGCGATTACGATGGTTTGCGCGCAAGTTCTTGGAAACGATACGACAATTTCTTTCGCAGGAACGCAGGGCAATTATGAGCTTAATGTGTTTAAACCAGTGATGGCGTATAACTTCCTGCAATCTGCTCAGTTGCTGGCTGATTCTATGGTTTCATTTAATGATCATTGTGCGGTTGGAATCGAGCCGAACGAACCGAGAATCAAGGAATTGGTTGACAAATCTTTGATGCTTGTAACTGCACTTAACACGCACATCGGTTACGAAAATGCAGCGAAAATTGCTAAAACGGCTCACAAAAACGGCACTACTCTGAAAGAAGAAGCCGTGAATCTTGGACTTTTGACAGCGGAGCAGTTTGACGAATGGGTGAAACCGGAAGATATGGTTGGAAGCTTGAAATAAGAAATTAGACTTTAGATATTAGAAGTTAGACTTTAGATATTAGAAGTTAGAAAAAATGCCTCAGAGATTCTGGGGCATTTTTTATGTTTAATTATTCTCGCAGATTTTTTTGTAATTGATCTGCAAAAATCTGCAAGATCTGCGAGAAATTATTTTTAATTAACCGAAACCTGATCTGCAAAATATTGCTCAAGATCTCTCAAGGTTTCCGGTGAGGTTTGGATGTCTCTTACCAATTCGCCTTTGTTGATGACTACGATTCTTTCGCAAACTTCTGTGGTGTGCGCCAGGTCGTGGCTGGAAATTAAGAAAGTAGAATCAGAATTCTTTGACCAATCTCTAATTAAGTTTTTGAGCTTGATCTGAGTCGACGGATCCAAGTTGGCAAACGGTTCATCGAGGATAATAATCTGAGGCGTTCCAATCAAAGCGCCGATAATGCCGACTTTTTTCATATTTCCTTTTGAAAGGTCGCGGATGTATTTTTTAGCATTCAGGATTTCACCGTTGAAAAAATCGTTGAAGTTTTTCAGAAATTCGCCGACGTTGGCTTTGGTTTGACCTCGAAGTTCGCCAAGGAAATAGAAATATTCTTCCGGCGTGAGATAGCCGATTAGAAAAGTTTCATCGATGAAAGCGCCGACTTTATTTTTCCAGTTTTCGGACGTGTTGACTTTTTCCTGATCAATGGAAACTGAGCCTGAAGTGGGTTCAATTAAATCAAGAATCAGACTGAATAGAGTGGTTTTCCCGGCACCGTTGTTCCCAACAAGACCAATGGTTTGCCCTTTTTGGAAATCCAGATTATCTATGTTTAATACTTTTTTGTTTTCGTAAATTTTGGAGAGATTATTTATTGTGATCATTAATTTAGATATTATAAGTGAGAGGTTAGATGTTAGATTTTGATAGACATGGAATGGCTCGCAGCCCGACTTGAGTGGAAATCCTTTTTTGTGGCTGGAAAAGCCTTGGTAAAAAGATTGGGAACGGAAGGCGGATTAAGCTGCCCAAATAATTTTAATTTCCTTTGAAAGCTTTGATGGTGGAATATTTTTCTTTTTTGTAAAGTTTGACAATGAAATCGAAGAACTTTTCTCTGAAAAGGAATCCAATCAAACCCAAAGCAGCCAAACTGGCGACCGCTGCAGCCGTTCCGAAGAAATATTTCGTTCCTGCAAAAACCGCCATTGGCAAAACCATTTGAGGAAGAATCATTAAGATACTTTTGAAACTGAAATTGTTTTTCTTACCTAAAGATTTACCTCTGGCATTCAGGTCAATCGGATTTTTATTGAAAGCTCCCGTAAGCAAAACGATCTGAGAATTGACACCAATATTGTAAAGACCGCCCGCCAAAAAGGTGAAATATAATTCCCAACTCACAAACGCATAACCAACTGCCAAAACCATACTCACGGCCACTGCGCTTACAATCAGCCACCATTTTGCCTTCAGATATTCTTTGTAAGGCACGTTCAAAGTCATCATCAACGGATAATAGGAACTGTCAAAAGATGGCACCCTTTGTCCAAACATAAACAAAAATCCACCGGTTACAAATAAGCCCATAAACAGCTGCATATACGCCGTTTTGTAGGTTGGAGAACTGAATAGAAGCAATCCGTAGAATAAGAACATAAAACTTCCCAGCGCGATAGACTTTGCCGCTTTGCTTCGTTTGATCATCCGGATATCATTGTTGATGAAGGTCCCGAGAACGCCGTATTTATTAAGGAATTGGATGCTTTCTGTCTTACCGACTTCCTGTTTCATTTCCAGGCCTTTGTCCAGATAAAAGTTGTCTTTGATGAATTTTTTGACCGTGAAGAATCCTATTAACATTAATGAAATCGGGATAATAATCGTCCACCAATGCTGATAAAATTTACTGAAAACCAATTCAGAAAATGAGGACAGGGAAATGATTTGGTAATAATCCAGGCCTGCAAATGTGACCAAAATGGCTCCGATAATCCAAACTACAATATCTTTCCCATTCAAAAGGATATTAAGGAAATTGCTGCAGAAACTCAGAATGATAATAGCAAAGATCCAGGCGAAACTTCCAGCTAAATGATGACCGTTATAAAGCAGCAATCCCAAAAGAGGAATATAAATAAAAAGCCCGCCCCAGCTGAAAAATGACGAGAAAGTTTTCCCGATCATATAATTGACAAGCGTACTTTTCCTGATATTCATCGTCAGAAATGGTTTGATATTCTGCGTTGGCATCTGCTGGAAAAAATACCGGAGAAAAAGATCCGCAACCAGCCAGTAGATCAAAAATCGGCTGATAAAGAGAACGGGATCCAGATGCATTTCCTTCTTGGGAAGGTAATAGGCGAGAAATGCGATCCCGACAAACACGGCCAATATATAAAGCATTCCCAGAATCTGAAAAATCTTGACTATGACATTCGCAGCCAGAGAACTGGACCGGAAAAAGCTTTTGAATTCTAATTTGATAAACCGTTGCAGCATAAGTTGATATTTTGTTTAAATTTAAGACTATTCAGCATTTGCCAATCTTTCTTTTTATTAAGTGCACTTTTTTGCGGAATTGTTACAAAATATTTTGTTTTACCAACATTTTGTCCCAATAATTGTTAGTTGTTTGCACATAACTAAAATTGATAAAACTTTCAAAAATTATATCTTTGTACAATGGCACAGAAGGATACATTATCGTCTTTGATTCACGGTAATTTTGCAAAGGAACTCTCTATTTCGGACGGCAAAATGCCTCCGAATGCACTGGATTTTGAGAAAATCGTGATCGGTACTTTTTTGATTGACAGAAAAGGGCTAGATCATTCTATAGACTTATTGACGGCGGACGTTTTCTACGATCCTCGACATCAGACCATCTTCGCTGCGATACTAAAGTTGTACGAAAGCAACTCACCTATCGACCTTATGACGGTAATTCAGGAACTTAAAAGAACCGAAAAACTAAGTCTTGGCGGCGGTGATCATTATATTATCGATTTGACGATGGGCGTAAGTTCCTCCGCTCACATAGAATACCACGTGCGTGTGATTTTGGAAAAGTTCATTTTAAGATCATTAATCAACGTTTCCGCCAATGTGATAGACAGTTCTTACAAAGAAACCACAGACGTTTTCGAATTGCTGGACAAAGCGGAACAGTCTTTCTTCGAAATTACCAACGGCACAATCAAAAAAGGTTTTGATACCGCCAATTCATTAGTAAAAGAAGCCATTGATAAGATTAAATCGCTTAAAGACAAAGAAGGTCTGTCCGGAATACCGTCAGGATTTTCTGCTTTGGACAAGGAAACGGGCGGCTGGCAAAATTCTGATTTAATTATCATAGCAGCGCGTCCTGCGATGGGAAAAACGGCGTTCATCCTTTCAATGGCCAGAAACATCTGTGTAGATCACAATATTCCGATGGCACTGTTCTCTCTGGAGATGGCCTCGGTACAGTTGATTACCAGGATGATCTCTTCCGAAACCGGGATCTCATCAGAAAAACTGAGAAAAGGACAAATGGCGGATGAAGAGTGGCAAAGACTCTTCACCAACGTCTCTGCTTTAGAAAATGCGCCTCTTTATATTGATGAAACGCCATCACTTTCTATCTTTGATTTCCGTGCGAAATGCCGACGACTGGTCATGCAACACGGTGTGAAGATCATTATGGTCGATTACCTCCAGCTGATGACGGCGAGTTCCGGAAAAGGAGCCGGTAACCGTGAGCAGGAAATCGCCATGATCTCCAGATCTCTGAAAGCGATTGCAAAAGAACTGAATGTACCGGTAATTGCACTTTCGCAGCTTTCCAGAAGTGTGGAGACACGCCCGGGAAAAAGACCAATGCTCTCTGACCTCCGGGAATCTGGAGCAATCGAGCAGGATGCAGATATCGTGTCCTTTATCTTCCGTCCGGAATATTATAAGATTGCAGTTTGGGATAATGACGAAGAAGGTGCAGAATCAAGCACTGAAAACCAAGCCGAAATCATCATTGCGAAACATAGAAATGGTGCAACAGCAGATGTAAGACTGGCTTTCCACAAAAACATTGGTAAGTTTGCGGATCTTGGTACCAATTACGAGTACACGCCTTCCAACTTCGGGCAGAAAGATGAGCCTTCAGGATTTGACAGAATCACGATTACGAGTGATCCGCATTCCGCATTCGGACTTCCGAATAACAGCAACAATCAGGTATCCGGCTCTGCAATGAATGATGATGACGACGACAGTATGCCTTTCTAAATTTTTGTTTTGAGTTTAAAAGTTGAGATCTTTACAGACGGCGCCTGTAGTGGGAATCCCGGACCCGGCGGTTATGGCATTCTGATGCGTGTTCCCGAAAAAAAATATCAGAAAACCTATTCCAAAGGCTTCCGAAAAACCACCAATAACCGGATGGAGCTGATGGCCGTCATTGTCGCATTAAGCAATCTGAGAACATCGGATAATGACGTCCACATCTACACCGACAGCAAATATGTTGCAGATGCCATCAATCAGAAATGGATTTATGGCTGGATCAAACGCGGCTGGAAGAATGTGAAAAACCCGGATCTTTGGAAAGAGTTCTACAAATTATACCAACTTCACGAACCTAAATTCCACTGGATCAAAGGCCACGCAGGACATCCGGAAAACGAAATCTGCGACCAACTGGCTGTTGCGGCAGCAAAATCCGGAAAGCTGGATGTGGATTCTTATTTTGAGAATCAGAGCGAAGGCGGACTGTTTTAATCACACACTCCAGAAATCCCGATCCAGACTTCTGTACTGGATGGCTTCTGAAATATGGTCGCCCTGAATATTGACGGAATGTTCCAAATCTGCGATTGTCCTGGCGACTTTCAAAATCCTGCTGTAAGCTCTTGCCGAAAGATTTAGTTTTAGCATGGCCGCTTTTATTAATAATTGAGAATACTCGTCCAGTTCGCAGTGTTTTTCCATCTCTTTGGATCCCATCTGGGCGTTGTAACTGATATCGGAATCCTGATATCTTTCATTTTGAATATCCCTGGCTTTGTTCACACGGGCTCTTATGCTGGCACTGCTTTCCCCTTTCTTCTTTTCGGTCAGCTGTTCATATTCTACTTTTGAAACTTCGATGTGGATATCAATCCTGTCCAGAAGCGGGCCGGACAATTTGTTCATATAGCGCTGCATCTCCATTGTGGATGAGGTGTTGTTGGGATCATCGGGGAAATAACCGCTGGGACTGGGATTCATACTTGCTACCAGCATAAAACTGGCAGGATATTCTATGGTAAATTTAGCTCTGGAAATGGTCACCACGCGGTCTTCCAATGGCTGCCGCATCACTTCCAGAACTGTTCTCTTGAATTCCGGCATTTCATCAAGAAATAAAACGCCATTGTGGGCTAAAGAAATCTCACCAGGCTGAGGATAACTTCCGCCTCCCACCAGTGCGACGTCCGAAATGGTGTGATGTGGTGCACGAAAAGGCCGGATTGTTATTAATGATGTCTCGGCACCCATTTTACCCGCCACCGAATGAATCTTGGTAGTTTCCAGTGATTCTTTAAGACTCAGTGTCGGCAGAATACTTGGCAATCTCTTAGCAATCATTGTTTTACCACTACCAGGCGATCCTATCAGAATAATATTATGACCGCCCGCTGCAGCCACTTCCATCGCACGTTTTGCCGCTTCCTGCCCTTTGACCTCATCAAAATCGAATGGGAAATGATCCACTTTGTCCTGGAATTCTTTTCTGGTATCAATTTCAAATCTTTCCAAGCTTATATCTTCATTAAAGAAGTCAATGATTTCCTTAATATTATCGATGCCGTAAACGTCCAACTGGTTTACGATAGCCGCTTCTCTCGCATTTTTTTTCGGAAGAATAATGCCTTTGAATCCGTCTTCCCGGGCTTTTATGGCAATTGGCAAAACACCACGGATAGGCTGCAGGCTGCCATCCAGAGACAATTCGCCCATAATAATGTAATCGCTTAGATTTTCATATTTAATTAAATCGGAAGCCGCCAGAATCCCTAACGCCAGGCTGAGATCATATGCAGCACCTTCTTTCCGAAGATCTGCCGGCGCCATATTGATGGTGATTTTTTTCCCGGGAATCTTGAAGCCGGAATTCTTCAGTGCGGCAGAAATCCGGTAGCTGCTTTCTTTAATAGCATTATCAGGCAGACCGACCAAATGGTAGCCTACGCCCTGATCTACATTGACTTCTATTGTAATAATCTGCGCAGAAACGCCATGGATGGCAGCACCGTAAATTTTGACCAGCATTTGTGTGTTTTATAATGGTATAAAAATAAAAAAACTCTTTGATTAAAACCAAAGAGTTAATTATTTTTTACTAAATAAATCGATTTACATAAATCTTTCACCTTTCTTCAGGTTTTTGAGATCCAAAACATAATCTTTGATCAGCTGATCGTTGTCTCTGGGACAGATGAGCAGGGCTTTTTCTGTATCGACGATGATATAATTTTTGAGGCCGTCTATGACAGCTGCCTTATTTTGATTTTTGATCCGGATTACATTCCCTTTTGAATTGTAAGTGAGTACATTTCTGGAACTTATGGCATTATTATCATCATTTTTGTCTGCATTGGCGTAGACGGAAGTCCAGGTTCCAAGATCACTCCAGCCCAGATTGGCAGGGATGACGTAGACATTTTCTGCGCGTTCCAGGATACCATTGTCAATAGAAACTTTGTTGATGATAGGATAAATCAGATCGATGCATTCTTTTTCTGCATCCGTATTGTACTCGCAGCCGTTGAATTGGTTGGTCATCTCGGGAAGGTACTTTTTGAATGCTTTGAGAATACTTTTGACACTCCAGATAAAAATGCCGGCGTTCCAAAGAAAATCACCTGATTCCATAAAGCTTTTTGCGATGTCCAGATCTGGTTTTTCTGTGAATGTCTTTACTTTTGAAAAGCTTTCCTCATTTTTTCTGATAAACTGAATGTAGCCATAGCCTGTATCCGGTCTGGTAGGCGTTATACCGAGAGTCATCAGATAATCATTTTCCGACGCTACCTGGAATGCAAGTTCTACCTTTTCTAAAAAAGCTTTCTCTTTTAAAATGAGATGATCCGCGGGCATCACGATGATATTTGCTTTAGGATTCGCATCTTCTATCTTTTTTGCCATATAGATATTACAGGCAGCGGTGTTCTTCATTGCCGGCTCTCCTACAATGTTTTTTGCAGGAATCTCCGGAAGTTGCTGCTTTGTAAGCTCTACATATTCCTGATTTGTAATCACATATATATTCTCTGTGGGAATTAGCTGATTGATTCTGTCAAAAGTCTGCTGAATCATTGTCCTTCCAGTACCTAGAATGTCGTGAAACTGTTTTGGAAATTTTTGGGTACTCATTGGCCAAAAACGGCTTCCAATGCCGCCAGCCATTATTACACAGTAATTATTTTTGTTCATTTATTTTTAGTTTTTCGACCTTTGCAAGAGGGCGGAATAAATATTTCTTCGAATTGTGCCTATTGAGGCAAAGATATAACTTTTTCTTTTTTTCAAGTATTACGTAATTATCACCTTTATAATGAAAATGATCGCCTACAGCGAGATTCTCTACGAAAACCGAATGATCATCGGGATCTTCTATGTGGAAATAGCGCACCAGTTCCGGACTGGCCATAAAGTTGGCTTTCGGGTTCTTTGAAAAACTGTAAATAATTGGCTGCAGGTCATCCGTGTAGATGGCAATACTTTCCAGAAGCATTTCGCGGAAGGTGTCTTTCCATTCTTTGCCGTGTGCACTGATTCTGAAACTGTACTTTTCGAATGCGATCAGGTGTGCCAGCTCGTGCGTGAGGACGAAAAAGAAAAGCTGCCTGTCCAGCGTAGAATTCACCGTGATCTGATGCGTTTTATCCGGAAGCCGTCTGTAATCTCCCAATTTGCTGTTCCTGTTTTTGGTGATTTTGATATGAATGAAATAATCGGAAAACCACTTTTTCAGAAACGGAATAGTGTGCTCGGGAAGATATTGCTCTAAAGTATTGATAGACATCTGAGGATCATCGAATGATCAGCAAAATTAATCATTAACATGATTTAACGCATAATTATTGGATGATTATTCCCTTTTTCTTAAATTTCCGTTTAAATTTAAAAATTGCACAAAGCCTGCCTGCTTTTTTTGCTGATTATACTTTGCGGATGTTCAAAAACTGAAGATCCTAAAACATTAAACGCTTCAAAAAAGCAAATTAATCCTTTTTACGAGAAAGCTTTTGTCTTTATGGATAAGGACTCGGACAGCTCGTTTTATTATCTCGCTAAGGCCAATGAGATTTTTTTAAAGAATAATGACAGTTTCGGACTGGGGAAGAGTTTTGTGAATATGGCCATCATCCAGGAGAAAGCAGGTGACAATTTTGGCAGCATAGAAACCAGCCTCGGAGCGCAGCAATTCTTGAAAGAAAAAGACACCGCTCATTTTAATTTCCTCTTTTCCAATTACAACAATTTGGGTGTGGCGTCCAACAACCTCAAAAACTATGTCGATGCCAAGCGGTTTTATGATAAAGCTTTTAATTTTACAAAAGATCCGATAGACAAAATGATGCTGGCCAACAATGTAGCCGTTGTTTTCCATAATGAGAAACGCTATGACAAAGCGGTAGCAATTTATACAAAACTTCTGGACAGTGTGGGCCCGGAAAGTGAGTTCTATCCCAAACTGCTGCTCAACTTCTCGCGGTCCAGATGGTTTGAGAATGATAACTTCAGTCCCGTAAAAAACTATCTGAAAGCTGAAAAACTAAGCGAAAAACTGGATGATGAGTGGACAAAAGATGCTGCATATGCCTATCTGTCTGCTTATTATTTATCAAAAAACACAGATTCTGCTAAGCATTACAGCCAAAAGATGCTGACGCTGGCCAGGAAACTGCAGTATCCTGAGGATCAGCTGGAAGCGTTGGAGACATTGATAAAAACATCAGACAAATCACAGTCCCAGAAGTATTTTGATGACTATTCCAGAATTCAGGACAGCTTGATCAGCAGTCAGAATAAGGCAAAAAATCAGTTTGCACTCATCCGCTTTGAAAGCGAGAAGGCAAAGGCTGAAAACCTGAGTCTTCAGAAAGAAAAATCTGTCAGTGAATATAGAATTCTGCAGCAAAAGATCATTACTGTTTCATTAATGATAATCTCGGTCATTGCGGGGGTTTTCATCTTCTTAAGGATAAGAAAAAACCGTCAGGCACAGATCGATGAGGCAAACAACAGATTGCAGCAGCAGCGCCTGGACTTCTCCAAAAAAGTACACGACGTGGTGGCAAACGGCATCTACGAAGTCATGACAACCATTGAAAATCAACATAATATCCCGAAGGAGAAAATCCTTGACAAACTGGAACTGATGTACGAAAAATCGCGCGATCTGTCCTATGATAATCCGTCACAACAGGCATTTGATGATCGGATTTCGGGCCTTGCAAAGTCATTTGATAACGACAGCACGCGAATCATCATTATAGGCAACGACGCTTCTTTCTGGGAAATGATAGATCAAAAATCAAGAGAGGAACTTTTCCACATCATCACAGAACTGTTTGTGAATATGAAAAAACACAGCCGTGCATCACAGGTTGTGCTGAGATTCATAAACATCAATAATGAACAGGAAATCAAATACATAGACAATGGAATCGGAATTTCCAAAGACGTGACTGAGAAAAATGGATTTTCAAATATGAGATCCCGGCTGAAGGCTATCAATTCCCGACTTGAAGTACAGGAAAGTAATGCAGGTGTCCAACTATCAATCAAATTATAGAAAAAATGTTCGATAAAGTATTAATCTCGGAAGACCACGAAAGCAGTAATTATTCCGTCCAAATAGTTTTGGAACAGTTAAAAATCAGCAATGTAGATCACGTTTACTATTGCGATGATGCCTTTTCTTACTTCAAAAAATCGCTTAAAACAAAGCCGTATGATTTGCTGATCACAGATCTCTCATTCGAGGAAGATCACAGGGAGCAGGTGCTGAAAAACGGCCGTGAACTGATCAAATCCTGCCGCGATGTGGATCCGGGCCTCAAGGTCATCGTGTTTTCGGCAGAGCATAGAATTGGTGTGATAGATCTGCTTTTCAAAGAATTGGGAATTAATGCATTTGTAAGGAAAGCAAGATCCGATTCCAAAGATCTGAAAAAAGCAATTGAAAGTGTTTATGATAATGAAATCTATATTTCACAAGACCTTCATCTGCCCGTAAAAAGCATGAATACGCTGGAGTTCAGTAATTATGACATCATTCTGCTTCAGCTGCTTTCAGACGGGATTCTGCAGAAAAACATCCCTGCAGTCTTACAGGAAAGAGAAATTTTTCCCAACAGCTTGAGCAGTGTAGAGAAAAGGCTCAACGCTATGAAACTCGTGCTGACTGTGAGAAGCAACGAACATTTGATTGCTTATTGCAAAGATTTGGGCATTATCTGAAAAATATTATAATAAATTTTCCATTTTACGGTTTCCCGTAAGGAAATGTGATTTTATGTGATTAATTTTGACCCAGATTAATAACCGTAAAAACACAAAGAAAAATACAAATGTTTCCCAATTAGCCTGAAGAGTCATCTTTAGGCTAATTTTTTATTTTCTGAACATCTCGGTGTGGGGAATATTATCTTCCAGATATTTTTTCCCTGAATCCTGAAATCCGAAATCCGAGTAAAATTTCAACAGATAATCCTGTGCAGAAATCCGTACCTCTGAGGTTTCTAATCTGTTTTCTATGATCTCCAACGCGTATTTTATCAATTGCTTGCCGAGTCCTGTTCCTCTTCCTTTTTCCGTTGTTACGACTCTGCCGATGGACGTCTCCGTATATTTGATTCCTTTATCAAAAATCCTGCAATAGGCTAAAACCTCGCCTCCATTTTCTGCCCAAAGGTGAAGTGCTTTCTGGTCATAATCGTCACAATCGGGGTAAGGACAATCCTGTTCTACTACAAAAACATCAATTCTGGCTTTGATGATCTGGTAGAGCTCCGGCACGGTGAGTTCATCAAAAGTCTTGATTTTCCACACTGTATTAATCATCGAATCTTACTTTGTTTTTGATCATAAACTGGTTGGTCTCTGAGATGAATTTCAGAATATTGTCGGTACCTGTTTTCTTTTCTGCGGAGGTCACATAGATATCCGGAAGGTCTTCCCAGGTTTTCAGCAGTTCGGTTTTGTAGGCTTCCACATTTCGGTCTGCAGCGCCGGGTTTCAGCTTGTCTACTTTCGTAAAAACTATCGCAAAAGGCACATTGCTTTCGCCGCACCACTCCATAAATTCCAGGTCTATTTTCTGTGGCGCAAGACGCGAATCTATCAGTACGAAAAGATTGACAAGATTCTGTCTGTTGAGAATATAATTGGTAATTAATTTTTCAAAATCTTTTCTCAGGCTTTTGGAAACCTTTGCATAGCCATAACCCGGCAAATCGGTAAGAAACCAGCTCTCATTGACGAGGAAATGATTGATCAGCTGTGTTTTTCCGGGTGTCTGTGATGTTTTTGCCAGATCTTTGTGATTCATCATCGCATTGATAAGCGAGGATTTACCCACATTGGAACGGCCGATGAAAGCGTATTCTGCCATCGTAGGTTCCGGACAGTCCTGCCACTTCTGACTGCTTTTTACAAATTCTGCGGTTTTGATTACCATATTTATAGGATATAAAAAACCATTAAGAGATCAAATTATTCTAAGAAAAAACTCGATATCTTAATGGTTTTAATTGATTGAATTAAACTTTATAATACTCTTTTCAGCCATTCATAGAGAATCTCATTGAACTCGTCCGGCTTCTCCATCATTGCAGCGTGGCCGCATTTTTCGATCCAGTGCAGTTCAGAATTCTTGATGAATTTGTGCATATCTTCTGCCACTTCCGGCGGTGTCACATTATCCTGTCTTCCCCAAATGATGCAGGTAGGACAAGTGATTTTCGGAAGATCATTCAGCATATTGTGTTTGATGGCGCTTCTGGCCAGCATTACGGTTTTGATGCCTTTCATCCTGTCGTTTACCACTGCAAAAACCTCATCTACAAGCTCATCTGTCGCAACAATTGGATCGTAGAAGACTTCCTGTGTTTTTTTCTTGATATAATCTTTATCACTTTTTCTTGGGAAACTGTCACCAAAAGTTCTCTCGTAAAGACCAGAACTTCCTGTAAGCACAAGATTCTGAACCAATTCCGGACGGGAAATAGTGAGAATAAGACCAATGTGGCCGCCCATAGAATTGCCGACAATCGTAACAGGTTGCCCGATAATGTCTGTGATAAACTTTGCGACGAATTTGGAAATTGAAGTCAGATTGGTGTTTAGAATCGGCAGATCATAGATCGGTAACTGCGGAACAATCACGCGGTAGCCCTTGTCTGCGAAAAAATTGATCATCTTATCGAAGTTGCTCAAGCCTCCCATCAGCCCATGAAGAAGCACCATCGGATGACCTTCGCCCGCTTCTACATAAGTATATTTCGTGTCTTTTTTAGTTTTAAAAATCATAATGCTGTTCGATAACCCGCCAAAAATACAAATAAAAGAATAATTTTTATTTTAATCCTACTAATGCAGTCAAATTTAAGTTATTTTAACACTGCGTTTAATTCATTGATGCGGTTGATAATCGGCATTGCAAATATTCCGCTGGTAGAAAGATAAAGTTCGTAAAATGTTTTAGCTTTTTCGGCAAATTCAGGTTTTTTTTCTGTTCTGTAATGAAACATAAAAACATTGCCAAGCATCTCATAATAGTCTACGTGATCTTTGGATTCCCGCAGATTTACCATCTCTATAATTTCTTCTTTGGACATTAATGAAAGTTCATCAAAATCCATTTTGAAAATATCTTTCATCAGAGAATCGAAATCCAGTTCTTTCTGCATCAGACTTTCTTCCGGTTTTCCCAGTAGTAGTTTTTCTAAGGCCTGTGTCAATTGTCTTATTAATCTAAGTGTAAAATCTTTATCTTGAATCATTTAATTATGTCTAAATTTTAAGTGGAATTATAAGCAATTAATTATCCAAAAAACAAATAAGCCAAAATCACAGAGACCGTTACACCCACCAAATCTGCCAAAAGCATAGATCCGACGGTATATCTTGTATTCTTGATTCCGACTGAGCCAAAGTAAACGGCAATTACGTAAAATGTGGTGTCTGAACTTCCCTGCAAAATCGCTGATAGTTTACCGGCGAAACTGTCTGCACCAAAGGTTTTCATTGTATCCACCATCATTCCTCTTGCTCCGGAACCTGATAATGGTTTGATAAGCGCAGTTGGCAATCCATCAACAAATCTCGTGTCGAGATGCGAAGCGCTGGCCAGCCACTTCATTCCATCAATAATAACTTCGAATACGCCACTTGTTCTCAGCAGCGAGATGGCGATCAGCATTCCTACCAAATAGGGAATGATCTTCACACAAACATTAAAACCTTCTTTGGCACCATCGATGAATGCGTCGAAAACATTAATCTTTTTATAAACCGCACCCAACACAATGGCCAGGAAAATTAATAAAATAATGCCGTTGCTCATCACTTTGCTGAAAGAATCCAACTCGTCTTTGCTCAGTTGAACCAAATAGATCACAAGCAAGGCGATAATGGCAGAAATCCCACCAACGTAAGCAAGAACGACCGGCTGAAACAAATTGATTTTCTGCCTGATAGAAACGATTGTCATCGCAGCCAAGGTTGCACAGAATGTGGCGATCATACAGGGCAGAAAGATATCGGTTGGCGTCACAGAACCCATTGATGAACGGATTGCGATGATGGAAACAGGAATCAAGGTCAGTCCGCTGGCGTGCAGGCAGAGAAACATAATCTGCGCGTTGCTGGCGCGGTCTTTATCAGGATTCAGGGTCTGAAGACTTTCCATCGCTTTGAGTCCGAACGGTGTAGCAGCGTTGTCCAAGCCTAATAAATTTGCACTGAAATTCAGCATCATATGTCCGAATGACGGATGATTCTTGGGAATATCAGGAAACAGTTTTGAGAAGAATGGCTGAATCATACGGCTCAGAAAATTGATGCCGCCAGCTTTTTCTGCGATGCTCATAAAACCCATGAAAAGCGCCATAATCCCAATCAATTTGAGACAGATGTTGACGGCTGTTTCGCTGGTTCCTATGACGCCGTCCGTGGCAGCAACTCTGTAAGTGCTGACGTTTTGCAGCGAATCGACTTTGTAATGAATGTGACTTTCTTCAATTTCCGGAGTTGTCTGCAGAGATCTCTGAATCTCCGGAGAAAACTGGGCCAGTGGTTTTTGGGAAATCCTGATGGTGTCGCCGCCTTTTCCGACCACCATATCGTTGAAGATCTGACTGTAATTTTCGGAACTGAAATATTTTACGGATGCCACCGCAATGGCGATGATGATGAAGGCCGACCAAATCCTGCTTAGAACCATTCTGGAAATTAATTTCAGTAAATGTAAGAAAAATGATAATAGATTTTAGAAACCGGGATTTAGAATTTAAAATTTTAATGAATGACAAAGCCTGCAGCCCGGCCTGAGTGGAGCTCATTTTTTTTTGGGAAGGGAAAAGCCCGGCAAAAAATAGCGGGAACGGAGGACGGAAACAGCTGCCATAAAAATCAAAACCTGCTGATACTTTCCAAATTTTTTAAACATTTGAAATTAATGAGGCATTTTCAAAACTGATTTTTGTCATAAAGCCAAATTATACTTGTTTAGTAGGAATTCAATTAATACCTTTGCCACGGCTTTTTAGAACACTATCGATGTTGAAAATTTTGTTTTGTTTTTGCTGATATATTTCTCTGAAATATCAATGATGAAGAAGATAGTGTGTTTATTTCGAAAACCTTTCATAATCTCATTTGAAAGGTTTTTTATTTTAATTAATTGATAAAAATGATTGAACTTTTAAACGTTACCAAAAGTTTTAAGACCAAAAATAAAACGATCCAAGCTTTGGCAGACGTTACTTTGACGGTGGCAAAAGGTGAAATATTTGGCGTGATAGGAACTTCCGGCGCCGGAAAAAGCACGCTCATCCGCTGTGTCAACCTTCTGGAAAAACCGAATACGGGGAAAGTAACTGTCAATAATATCGAACTGACAAAGCTTTCTGACGCTCAACTGACATTGGAAAGAAGAAAAATTGCAATGATCTTCCAGCATTTCAACTTGTTGTCCTCACGGACAGTTTTTGATAACATTGCATTTCCTCTGGAGCTGGAAGGGAAATCCAGATCTGAAATTAAGGAAAAGGTAAGCAGCCTGCTGGAGCTTGTTGGCCTGAATGACAAAGCAAAAGACTATCCTGCCAATCTCTCCGGCGGACAGAAACAAAGAGTCGCGATTGCAAGAGCTTTGGCCAATGATCCTAAAGTTTTGCTTTGTGACGAGGCGACAAGTGCGCTGGATCCGGCGACTACAAAATCGATTTTGAAATTGTTGAAATCGATTAATCAGAAACTGAACTTGACCATTCTTCTGATTACTCACGAAATGGAAGTCATCAAAACGATTTGCGATAAAGTAGCGGTGATTGATCACGGAAAACTCGCTGAACAAGGGAATGTAGAACAGATTTTCACCAATCCGCAACAGGAGATTACGAAAGGATTTATACAATCTTCTCTAAATATAGAATTGCCTTTGGTCTATCAAAATTCATTAAGCAAAATTGATCATGGAAATAATAATCCGCTGGTCAAATTTATGCTGACCGGAAATAATGAGCAGAGTTTTGTCATCAGCAATCTCTTTGAAAAATTTGAGGTTAAGGCGAAAGTGATCAGTGCGCAGCTGGAATATGTCGGCAATCTGAGCTTTGGCGTTTTGCTGGTGGAATTGCAGGGCAAAAATATCAACGAAGCTTTGGCTTATCTGGAAAATGAATATAGTAACACAGAAATTTTAGGTTATGTCGGATAGTATTATCAATTTGTTATTCCAAGGGACGATAGAAACGATTGTGATGACTTTGGTTTCCGGATTTTTTGGATTCCTGTTAGGATTGCCGACGGGTATTTTTTTGTTTTTGACAAGGAAAGGCCAGTTGCTGGAGAATAAAATTTCTCATCAGGTCGTATCCGTTATCGTGAATATTTTCCGCTCGATTCCATTCATCATTTTAATTGTCTGGATGATTCCATTTACGCGGACAATTGTCGGAACATCAATTGGTGTCGCGGCAGCACTGGTTCCGTTGAGCGTTGGTTCGGCTCCATTTATAGCGAGATTAGTGGAAAACAGTTTGCTGGAAATTCCTGCGGGACTGATAGAAGCGGCGCGATCTATGGGCGCAAAACCTTTGCAGATCATCCGAAAAGTGCTGTTGCCGGAAGCCTTGCCTTCACTTATCAATAATGTCAGTATCACTTTGATCACGCTTGTTGGCTATTCCGCAATGGGTGGTGCCGTTGGCGCTGGCGGACTGGGACAGGTGGGTTATCAGTACGGATACATCGGTTATGATTTTGCCGTGATGAACGCGGTTTTGGTTCTACTGATTATCCTTGTTTTCATCATTCAGATTTTAGGAGATTTCCTTTCGAAAAAATTCAATCACAGATAAAAAAAATTAAAATGAAAAGATTAAAAATAATTGCTCTGGCATTCGCGGTCATTACATTATCCGCATGCAGCAAAAAAGAATCGAATCCCAATGTCCTGAAAGTCGGGATCGCCTCCGGATCGGAACAGACTCTGGCAGAAGAAGCAAAAAAAGTAGCCAAGGCAAAATATGGCCTCGAGGTAGAATTGGTAACCTTCAACGATTATGTGGTGCCCAATGAAGCTTTGAGCCAGGGAGACATAGATGCGAACGCCTTTCAGCACTTGCCTTATATGGAAGAACAATCCAGACAGAGAGGTTACAAATTGGCAGTTGTAGGCAAAACTTTTGTTTATCCGATTGTGGCTTATTCGAAAAAAATAAAATCAATCTCAGAATTGAAACCCGGACAGACCATCGTTATACCTAATGATCCTACCAATGGCGGAAGATCTCTTCTTTTACTTCAAAAACAAGGTTTGATCAAACTGAAAGACGGCATCGGACTACTACCAAAAGTAGCCGACATCACAGCAAATCCGAAGAATTTCAGAATTCTGGAATTGGAAGCACCGCAGATCCCAAGAGTACTGGAAGATAAAGAAGTCGTGTTAGCAATCATCAATAATAATTTTGCAGCCCAGGCAGGCCTGGATCCCGAAAAAGAAGGTTTATTCACAGAAGATAAAGATTCACCATACGCCAATTTGATCGTTTCTAGAGAAGACAATAAGAATGACGAAAAAATCAAGAAGTTTGTCAAAGCTTACCAATCTCCGGAAGTGGAAGCGGTAGCTAAACAGGCCTTCAAAGGAGGTGCTGTAAAAGCCTGGTAAATCTATTCTGTTATATCTAATCTTATAAGTTGACGGTTCCCTAGGATCGTCAACTTTTATTTATTATTACTAGAATTTCAATTATGATTTTTAATTTATCAATTAAAACCACCTATAAATCAGATCAAAAACGTCCATCTATAAAGAGATCGGAGACAAAATATCTGTTATGATATAAATCATTTTGTTATTTTTATTGATTCTAAATAAATATGTTTGCAAAAAATAAATTATATGTTTAGCAAATATCTTTACTTAGGTCTGCTGGGACTTGCCATCAATACAAACGCACAGAATTGCACGCCACAGCCTGCAGGATATGCCATTGGAAACAATGGATGTGTAAGCCTGACTTATCAGAATCAAACCGTTTCCTATAAAACCGTGAGAGCAGCAGACGGCAACGAGTGGCTGCAGCAAAACCTTGGCAGCTCCAACGTTGCAACCAGCATTGCCGACGAAGGTGCGCGTGGCGACTACTTCCAATACGGCCGTTGGGATGACGGGCATCAGCTGAAAAACTCTGCTACGAGCACCACCTATCCTACCCCGAATAATCCTATTGGATTAGGAAGCGGAACGCCGGTTTTCTACGTTGGAGGCGGCTCACCCTGGAATTCCGATTACACAGGCTGGTTTGCCAATCCAAATCAAAACGACAACTGGACTGCCAAAAGCCTGTCCGAGGTCACAGAACACAACGGCATGGATCCTTGTAAAGCGATTGGCGCAAACTGGGAAATGCCATCAGAAGCGGACTGGGACCTGGTGATGACTAAGGAAAATATCTTTCCAAAACCTGCTGGCGCTACTACAGGAGGCATCCAGAGAGGCTTTGAAAGCAATCTGAAAATCGCCGGAGCCGGCGCCCGCAAAGAGACTGTTTTTTCTTTTGAAGGCCAGCGCGCTTACATCTGGACCAGATCTGCCAGCAACAACCCGAACTTTTACCGATATACTTACCTCGGTACCTCTGCGCTCAGCACAAACGGTTTTGGAGGCGATGCAAAAAGTTTTGGTTATTCCGTAAGATGTGTCAACAAATCCAATAACAGTCTGGCAGTGAATGAATTCGCAAAGTCCGATTTCTCATTTGGTCCAAATCCAGCCGATAAAATAATTAAAATTGAGACTGAAAACGCGCTGAAATCTGTAGAAGTTTTATCTGTTGCAGGGCAAAAAATCTCTGAGACCAAAGAAAATACTGTAGACGTTTCCCGTTTGACAAAAGGTATTTATTTCATCAAGATCACTTTCGAAAACGGAAAAACCACGACGAAAAAATTTATCAAAAAATAATATTTTCATTCCATCAATCAAGAAAAAGAACGCGCAAAAAGCGTTCTTTTTTTATTCTAAATAGATCAAAATATCACTGTCAACTTCCTCCTCAACGGAAGTGATTAAAACGGCATCTTTTGTTTTCTTCTGAAGCTCATCAATAAAGAAACTGCTTTCAAAAAACTGGCGGTGAATTCCGGGTAAAAGGCTCATAAAATAATCCATCCCGAGTTGATTATTATGCAGATCCATTTTGGTTTCCAATGGTTTGTTGGGAAAGAGATCTTCATGCATATCGGTGAGCTTTTTGCACCATTTTAATGATTTTTCAGGAGAAGAAACTTTGCAGAAATACATCATAATCAGACAACACCAATACGCGTGGCGGAAGGCGTTTCCTATGCCGCTGTTGGAATTGGTTTTCGGATACAGTTCCTTTGCTTTCTGGAAGGCCTTGACGCTTGCATAAGTGTACAGGAAGGCGAATAGTGGGTGCATGATCCCGATCGAAAAAACCTTCAATAATTTACCAAAGGTCAGTGATTTTAATGCTCTGAAAATAATGCCTATAAATCTCATCAATAAAAAACTCTCTCAGATTTGAGAGAGTCTATTTTTTAGTTTAATACTTTGATTAATGGTATTCGTGCGTCAAAAGTTTGACGGTTCTGGAAATGGAAGCTTTGATATCGGTTCTTTTGACGATGAAATCTACGAAACCTTTTTCCTGCAAAAACTCAGATGTCTGGAAACCTTCCGGCAGATCTTTGCCAATGGTTTCGCGAATGACACGCGGTCCTGCAAAACCGATCAGCGCGCTAGGTTCCGCGATGATGATATCTGCCGTCATTGCAAAAGAAGCCGTGATACCGCCAAAAGTAGGATCGGTCAAATAAGCGATGTAAGGTAGCCCTGCATCTGAAAGCTGAACCAGTTTTGCCTGGACTTTCGCCAATTGCATCAATGAATACGCTGCTTCCTGCATTCTCGCTCCGCCAGACTGGCAGATAATCATGTAAGGCAATTTGTTTTTGATACAGTAGTCAATTGCTCTGCGGATTTTTTCGCCCATTACAGAGCCCAAAGATCCACCGATAAATGCAAAATCCATACAGGAAACTACCATTTCCACACAATTGACTTTTCCTGTCGCATTCCGGATAGAATCTGTGAGTTTGGTTTTAGATTTCACTTCTTTCAGACGGTCTGTGTAAGATTTTGTATCCTTGAATTTAAGAATATCAACACTTTCCACATCAGCATCCAACTCCTTGAATTTCTGATCATCAAAAAGCATATCAAAATATTCGCGGCTTCCGATCCTTACGTGGAAACCGTCCTCCGGGGAGACGAAATTGTTAGCCTTCAGTTCTTCAGCTTCAATAATTTTGCCCGTTGGCGTTTTGTGCCAAAGTCCTTTTGGAACGTCTTTCTTGTCTTCGGTAGAAGTCGTGATGTTTTGCGTCTTCCTTTTAAACCAATCAAATGCCATATAAATCTATAATTGATGAATGATAAATGATAATTGATGAAAAACAACTTAGAAAAATCGTTTACCCTTCATCAATTATCATTTATTAATTTTAAAGTGTATTAATATTGTTCAGATCTTCGAAAGCCTGAGTCAATCTTTTAATATAAGTTTCTTCTCCTTTTCTTACCCAAACTCTTGGATCGTAGAATTTCTTGTTTGGCGCATCTGCTCCGGTTGGGTTTCCAATCTGATGACGAAGATAATCGATTTTCTCTGTCATATAATCTCTGATACCTTCTGTGTATCCGAATTGCAAATCTGTATCGATGTTCATTTTTACAACACCATAACCGATTGCTTCACGGATTTCCATCAAAGTAGAACCTGAACCACCGTGGAATACGAAGTTCACCGGTTTCTCGCCCAATCCAAATTTCTGCTGAACATATTTCTGAGAATTGTCAAGGATTTTCGGCGTCAGTTTTACGTTTCCTGGTTTGTAAACACCGTGTACGTTTCCGAATGCTGCTGCAATGGTAAAATTGTCTGAGATATTTTTCAGAACTTCGTAAGCGTGTGCTACTTCTTCTGGCTGAGTGTATAGTTTTGAGCTGTCCACATCGGAGTTGTCAACACCGTCTTCTTCACCTCCTGTTACACCCAATTCGATTTCCAGCGTCATGTCCATTTTCGCCATTCTTTCGAAATATTTTGCGGAAAGCTCAAGATTTTCTTCAATCGGCTCTTCTGAGAAGTCCAACATATGGGAAGAATACAGAGATTTTCCGTTTTGCTTGTAGAACTCTTCACTTGCGTCTAAAAGTCCGTCAATCCAAGGCAACAATTTCTTGGCGCAATGGTCTGTATGAAGGATCACTGTCGCTCCGTAAGCCTCTGCTAAAGTGTGGATATGTTTTGCTCCGGCAACAGCGCCCAGAACTGCGGCTCTTTGATTGTCGTTATTCAGGCTTTTTCCAGCGTTGAAGATAGATCCGCCGTTGGAAAACTGGATGATTACAGGTGCATTTAGTTTCGCAGCAGTTTCCAAAGTTGCGTTGACATTACTAGATCCAATTACGTTTGCTGCAGGAAGCGCAAATTGCTTCTCTTTGGCATAATCGAATATTTCTGTTACTAAAGAACCAGTGGCAACTCCTGCCGGAAATTTTCTGCTCATTTTGATTATATTTTTAAGATTTTTTTTGAACGGTAAAGTTACTAAATTATTAATTATTTTAAGTTCCGTTTTTTATATTATGTTAAGGGCAATATCATGGATATTAATTCCTTTTATCATTCCCCCAAAGCAGTTTCTGGCGGATGGTTTCATAAAAACTGAAATTTTTAGGCTTGATAAGAAACAGGGAGAAACCGGCTTTTTCGATAGTAATCTCACTGCCAACTTCCATATGATATAGCCTGGAATCCAGGGCCAGCGTATATTCCTCCACGCGGCTTTCTACAATCAGTCTTATCTTGGCATCGTCTTTTACAATTAAAGGGCGGACATTTAAATTATGCGGTGCAATCGGCGTTATGACAAAATTATCATTGGCCGGTGAAATAATTGGTCCGCCGCAACTCAGAGAATAGGCTGTAGAACCTGTAGGTGTAGAAACTATCAGACCGTCTCCCCAGAAAACATTCAGAAAATCATCATTGATGTACGATTCTACGGTAATCATAGAAGTGGTCTCCTTTCTGGACAGACTCACATCATTGAGTGCAAAAGGGAAATCTATATTATTGGCGATATTGGTAGTAATCTTCATCACAGACCGTTCGCTGATATTGTAATTTTTTTCAAGAATAATAGAATCCAACTCGTCAAAAATCTGGTCTTTTCTGAAATTCGCTAGAAATCCCAGTCGGCCGGTATTGACACCAATGATTGGAATTTCCAAATCCTGAATGAAGGTCAACGCATTAAGTATTGTTCCGTCTCCGCCAAAACTGAAAACAATATTGACACTCTTGTTCCTGAGTTCTTCTTTACAGGAAAAAGTGTCGAATTCTTTTGAGAAATTCAGCTTTTCAGCCATTTCTGCATGCAGAACAACAGCAACGCCGCGAAGTGCCAGTTCGGAAATGAACTTGTTGAGATACAGAAACGTATCCAAATCTTTTTTTTGAGAATAGATCGCTGCTTTCATAAGTTATATCTCCAAAAATTTCTGAAAAAATCCGAATCGGTCTTTCAACAGTTCTTCTTTCTCATCATCATAATGCTTGTTGACCACGTTGTAACCATACCTTTCAAAAGTCTCATCGATAGAACTCAGATTTTCATTGCTGATTTTGAGCGTTATTTCTATGCTGTCTTCTTTGATGGCGCTAATGAAAGTGCCGTAGATTTTCGCATTGTTGCTTTCTACAATCTGCGAGATCTCTGTCATAGAATAGTGAAGTCCGGTGGTCTGTATCGTGAGGATTGCTCCGTTTTCTGAAAACAACGGGTATTTTGAAAACTCGTTGAAGATGTCATCACAGGAGATGTAACCCAGATATTTTTCCTCCTTGGAAATCACAGGAATCACATTCGCATTGAAAGTGTGGAAAAGCTTGATACTGTCTAGAATACTGCTGTCTTCTATGATGGCAAAACGCTCGTAATGGATATTGAGACTATCCAGTTTTCCCTCCGGACTATCCTCCAGAAAAGACTGGCTGAGCCCGCCCAGAAAAACACCTTTGCTCACAATAAAAACGTGGGAATAGCCAAAGTCTTTTGCAACCTCAGAAGCCTCCTCTATAGAATCTCTTCTGCTGAAAGCGGGATAATCTTTGGAAATGTAGTCTTTTATAAACATTATGCTAATTTACAAAAAATCCTTACCAGGAAAAGGTTTTAAAAAAAATTATAAAATTTTATGAAAAGTATTGCTTTGTATCAAAGTAAAAATATATCTTTGTCGCCTTTCATTTTTACTTTTTATTAGATTTATTTCAAACTGCAACACTTCATTGTGTCTGCAGTTTTTTATTTTCTGAGTCCAAGTGTTTTCGCAAACTCCCAGATGACGATTCCGCCACAGACGCTGACGTTCAGAGAATGTTTGGTTCCCAGCTGCGGAATTTCCAAGAAAACATCAACATTTGGCAAGGCATCATCACTGATTCCGTCTACTTCATTTCCTAAGATTAAAGCATATTTTTCGTCAGAGTTAATTTGAAAATCGGAAATCATCTGGCTGTCAGAAGTCTGCTCGATTCCGATGATGTTGAAGTTTTCTTTCTTAAGATTTTCAATGGCTACATTAATATCCTGCTCATAAATCCAGTCCACACTTTCTGTTGCGCCGAGTGCCGCTTTGTGAATTTCTCTGTGGGGCGGCTGAGGTGTAATGCCGCAAAGCACCACTTTTTCAATCAAAAAAGCATCACCGGTGCGGAAGATGGCGCCCACGTTGTGCATGCTTCTCACGCTGTCCAAAACAATTATCAGCGGAATCTTCTGCATATTCTTGAAAGTTTCGACATCTATTCTTCCCAGTTCTTCTAGTTTCAGTTTCTTCGTCACAATCAGGCTTTGTTTAATATTAAATCTATATTTCGTTCTATATTTCCGGCGATAGATTCCATCGGGATATCATTTTCATCATTATTAAAAGGATCCTCAATCTCCTCAGCAATCAATTCCAGACTCATCAGCACATAATAGACAAACATGGTAATCGGAATCATAAAAAATCCCAGATTGACAACATTAGCCACAGGAAGTGCAAGCACATAAAAAACGATAAATTTTTTGATAAATGATGAGTAAGAGTACGGAATCGGCGTATTTTTTATCCTTTCGCAGCCACCGCAGACATCCAGGAAGCCGGACAATTGAGTATCAAGGAAAAGCATTTCAGTATCCGATATTTTGCCTTCTTTTTTCAGATGAAAAAGCTTTTTCGTCAGTAGAAAAATAAGTTCTGAAGGAGGATGATGTCTCAACTCTTTGGCAAGATCTGCAAAATCCCTGTCCAAAACCAGTCTTGTAGATTCCTTGGAAAGGTGACTTGATAAAAAGTGAGGGAAAAACTTGAGATATTTGGCGATTTGGGTTCTGCTTTTCACATCTTTTTCGTCAAGAATGCTATTGATTTTGATCATGAAATTCCGGCTGTCGTTTACCAGTTTCCCCCAGAGTTTTCTGCCTTCCCACCAGCGGTCATACGCCGTATTGGTCCTGAAAACCAGCAGCAAAGACAATACAAATCCCAGCAGAGAATGGACAATTCCGATATTGCTGACAGCCGATTTGGACGTGAGGTGAAGATATTCCACCTCCAGATAATACATCCCATAAGAGTAGGCGCCTACGAGAAGCATCGTGGGAAACAGGATTTTCAAAGTATCAGTCTTGTGCAGACTGACGAGGATTTTCAGAAAATTCTTTGTGTTGTAAGCGCGCATACAGAGGCATTTGGCAGCAAAGATAATTCTTATCAGACAAAAAAATTGTGCCTGCCCGCTAATTAGCAAAAGTTTTAAAACTGTTTCTGAAAATTATTTTTAAATTTAAAGATTCAAATACAAAATGATGGCAGACAAAGCTCAATTTATCAAAGACCTCAACGCGAAATACAATCCTTCCGGTGAGCATATCATCCTCGGAAAAGGAATGCTGGACGGAGAAATCGTAACAGAAGTGAATGTTTCTATCCCTCTGAAAACCGTAAACAGGCACGGTCTCATCGCTGGCGCAACAGGAACGGGAAAAACGAAAACACTTCAGGTTTTTGTAGAGCAGCTTTCGCACGCGGGAATTCCGACTTTGGTAATGGACATCAAGGGTGACTTTTCGGGAATTGCCGAAGCTGGCACTGAAAATGACAATATTAAAGAAAGATATTCCAAAACAGGATTGCCCTATTCACCACAGAATTTCCCGGTAGAACTGATGACCATTTCCGGCGCAAAAGGTGTGAAACTGAGAGCAACAGTTCTGGAATTCGGGCCGATTTTATTGAGCAAAATTCTTGGGCTAAATGATACGCAGCAAAGTATAATGTCTATCGTTTTCAAATATTGTGACGACAAAGCTTTGCCTTTGGTGGATTTGAATGATTTGAAAAAAGTTCTCCAATATGTGACCGATAATCCGATTGGGAAAAAGGAACTGGCTGATAATTACGGCTCAATCGCACCAGCATCTTTGGGCGCAATTTTGCGTTCAATTGTTGCGATGGAACAGCAAGGGGCGGCTACTTTCTTCGGCGAACCAAGTTTTGATGTTGAAGACCTTTTGCAGACGAGAGACGGAAAAGGAGTTGTTAATATCTTCCGTGTGGATGATATCCAGAGCAAGCCAAATCTTTTCTCAACCTTCATCTTATCGTTGTTTGCAGAGATTTATATGACGTTTCCTGAAGAAGGCGACAGCGGAAAACCGAAACTGGTACTGTTCATTGACGAAGCGCATTTGCTTTTTAATGAAGCTTCCAAAACGCTGCTTTCTCAAATTGAAACGATGGTGAAATTAATCAGATCAAAAGGAATCGGGATTTATTTTATCACGCAGATTCCTGGCGATGTTCCGGAAAATATTCTGAGTCAATTAGGTTTAAAAATCCAACACGCTTTAAGAGGATTTACCGGGAAAGACAAGAAGGAAATCGATAAAGCGGTGGAGAATTATCCAACGACAGAATATTACAACGCCAGCGAACTCATCCAGAATCTTGGAATTGGCGAAGCGTTTGTAACAGCGCTTAACGAGAAAGGAATCCCGACGCCTTTGGTTCACACTTATTTGATTTCGCCAGAGAGCAGAATGGATATTTTGACTTCTTCAGAAATTGATGACCTGACCAGAAACTCTGATCTTGTTCAGAAATACGAAGAAAATGTAGATAAAGAAAGTGCTTACGAAATCCTTAATAAAAGAATTCAGGAACATACGCAAACCGAAATCCCGCCCATTGCAAAAGGTAGATCTGCGCAACCAAAAGAAGAACCCGGAATGTTTGAACAAGTGATAGAAAGCCGAGCAGGCAAAACCTTTATGAACACCCTGGCGCGGGAAGGTGCAAAGTTTATTTTGGGAATGTTTAGTCTGAAGAAAAGAAGATAATTAAATAAAGTGCAGATTACATAAATGTAGATGTATTCAGTAATAGATATAGAAAGTAACGGCGCTCCTTTTCGGAAGGAAAGCATCATAGAAATTGCGGTCTATCGCTTTGACGGTCAAGAGATTACAGACCAGTTTATCTCGCTCGCGAATCCCTAAGACGAGATTTCTTTTTTTGCAAGCAATTTTAGCGGAATTCGTAAAATGTTATGAGCGGGAGAAAAAAACGTTAGTTTTGCAAAAATTTAGAAAATGAAAAAAATACTATTTATTGTATGTTCACTTTTAGTGGTGACAATAACTCAGGCTCAAACAATAAATATTCCGGATGTAAACTTTAAAAATTTCCTGCTAAATGGAGGCACCAAAGATGCTGATGGTAATACCATCTACATTGACGTTAATAAAGATGGAGAAATTCAGGTTTCCGAAACAACTCCAGTAAAACAAATCATTAGTATTTCAAATGATGAAATTATTAATTTCGAAGGGATTAATAACTTTAAAGAATTGGAAAAAATATCAATTACATTTAGTACTATTAATCTAATAGATGTTCAAGGCTTAACTAAATTGAAGACTTTAATTCTAATCAGCGGAAGACTAACATCATTAAATTTAAAAAACATGTCCAGTCTTGAATACTTAGATTGTTCATATCAGGATATTTTAAACCTGGATGTATCTGATCTGGTAAAACTTAAGGTTTTCCGTTTCAATGCTAATATGAACTTAACTAAGATAGATGTAACGAATTGCTTAAATCTGGAAGAACTTAGTGGTTCTTCCTGTAAGCTGATTAATGTTGATTTAAGTAAAAACACGCTCTTAAAAACCGTTGATCTCCTTTCTAACAGGCTGATTTACCTAAATGTAAAGAACGGTTCGCATCAACAAATTAACCTCCGTTACAACCCCACTATAAGCTCAATCTGCTGTGATGAAAGTGAGAAAAGTAATTTACAAAGTATCATCCTTATAAATAATTATAATAACTGTGAAATTAGTACAACTTGCAATTTCATGAATAGTTCAGAATCAATTTTTAATCAGAAAATCTACATTTCGCCCAATCCCGTCAAAGACATTATTAATTTCAAATCCCTTGATACCGTAAGCAAGATGGAAATTTTTGACCACTCTGGAAGATTGATAAAAACAGAATTGAGTATTGAAAACAACAGAGCCAACATTAACTATTTAAAATCGGGGAATTATATCATCAACATTTATACTAAAGATAAAGTAACCACTCAAAAAATAATAAAAGAGTAATTACATATTAGTTTTTTGCAAAATTGAAATTCCTACATTTGTGAAGAATTTTTATTTAAAATCATTTTGTATTCAGTAATAGATATAGAAAGTAACGGCGCTCCTTTCCGGAAGGAAAGCATCATAGAAATTGCGGTCTATCGCTTTGACGGTCACGAGATTACAGACCAGTTTATCTCACTCGTGAATCCCGAAGGCGAGATTTCCAGCTTTGTTCAAAAGTTGACAGGAATCTCCTCAAAAATGGTCTTGACAGCGCCAAAATTTCACGAGATTGCAAAACGTGTCGTAGAAATCACCAAAGATTCCACCTTAGTTGGTCATAATATTGATTTTGATTACCGGATGCTTCGCCAATCATTCAAACGGCTTGGTTACGATTTCAATATCAACACTTTAGATACTATTCCGCTAGCTAAGAAATTGATTCCGGAAGAGAAAAGTTATTCCTTAAGCAAACTGTGCAAATCAATCGGAATTCCTTTGACGGAAGCGCATAGAGCCAGCGGCGATGCAAGAGCAACTTTGGACTTGTTTAAATTGTTGATGATTAAGGACAAATCCAATGAAATCATCCAATCTCAGCAGGAAGAGAACCACGCAAAAGGTTATCTCAATAAAATACAATTGCTGACAGAAGACCTTCCTAATGAGCGCGGCATCTTATATTTCCAAAATTCTGATGGGAAAATTATCTATTCTGATGTCGTGGAAGATTTATATAAAACGGCTAAAAAAATCCTCGAATCGGATTCCAGAAAATACAAAAACATTCAGGAAGATTCGGTTATGACTTCTTACGAATTGACAGGAACTGACCTGATTGCCAAACTGATGATGAAGAATAAAGGCATCAGCAAAACGCAACCTTTGCCTTTCGGATTGTTTCACAGAAATAACAAATTCATTCTCGAGAAAATCAAAAAAGAGCAGGAAGAAAAACCTTATTTGAGATTCAAAAGTTTTACGCAAGGTTTGAAAGCCATCAATTACATCAAATCAAAACCGGAACTGAAGGAAAATCTTGAGGAATTCACGCAGAAAATTAATCTCAAAAAGAGAAACGAGATCTGGACTTCATCCGGAAGAACTTTGGGCGAAAAGTCTTTCCTCATTTTAGAAAACGGAAAACTGACAGGTTTTGGATTTTACGATCTCTATCATCAGATCCAGTCTTTGGAGAAAATTAAAAAGCTGATGCTGCCTGTTGCAAGATTCTCTCAGGATTTGCAGAATGATTTGCAGTTGGCGCTTTTAAGGAATGAGTTTGAGGTTTTGGAGTTGCCGAAGAATTGACATTAAAATTAGGAATTAAACAGTATAAATTTTAATAAAAACTAATATAAATAATGAAAACAAAATTACTCTTTCTTCCCAATTTTTTATTTTCAATTATGATTCTAAGTCAAGCCGGAAGTCTTGATATGTCTTTTGTTCCAGAAACTGGTAAGTATACAAATATTAATACTATTGCTATACAATCTGACGAAAAAATATTATTAGGAGCAGACACCTACATTGGACAAACTGTACCTATCAGTTCGGTGGGAAGATTAAACTCCAATGGTAGTATTGACACTAGTTTTAATACCGGAAACGGATTTAAGAACTTTAGTACATTTTCAATAGTTGAGCAAGCTAATGGAAAAATTATAGTTGGCGGTTGGGATAATAATTCTGGTGTTAAAAACTATCTATCACGGCTTAATCCAAATGGAAGTTTAGATTCATCTTTCAATATAGGAACTGGACCAAACGATATTGTGAGATGTGTTACTCTTCAACCGGATGGAAAAATTATTATTGCGGGCGATTTTACTCTTTTTAATGGTGAAGGTGCAAACTATTTAGCTCGCCTTAATGCGGATGGTAGCAGAGATAATACTTTTAATTCCCTTTGGGGAGCTGATAACAAAATAATTTCCTGTATTGTTCTAAAGAGTGGAAAAATTATTATCAAGGGTCTTTTTACTAAGTATAATGGTGTAGTAAGAAACTATATTGCCCGACTTAATACAGATGGCAGTCTTGATACCTCATTCATCCCCGAAATTACAATTAATGATTTTGTGAGTTCAAATATCGTAGAAGATAATAGTGGGGAGATCATTTTTGCGGCAGGTTATTCCATAGATGGGATAGCAAAACGTCGGCTTATAAGATTTAAAAACGATGGCAAATTAGATAAAGCTTTTAGCTTAAATAATACAACCGATTTGCCAATATATAAGATTTCTATTCAGGTTTATCAAAAAATTCTTATTGGCGGAGATTTTTCAAAATATAACGAAGAACAACAGTCTGGCTTTGCGCGTTTAAATAGTGACGGCAGCCTTGATGAGACATTCATTGTAGGAAGTGGAGTAAACAGTACTATTAGCTCTATAATATCCTCTGATAATGATAATATTATTATCGCAGGAGGATTTTCTACATACAATGATTTCGCGATTTCTCGAATTGCAAAAATTTTGAGAGAGGATAATCTAAGTACTTTTAACACTGAAAAATCTAATATGAAAATTTATCCCAATCCTGTAAGAGACAGGCTCTTTGTATCTGAAAGCACTGCTAATGATTATGAAATTTTTAATATAATGGGACAAAAAATCATTTCAGGTAAAATTGATAAAAATTACATTGATGTTGTAAACTTACAGGAAGGAACTTATATTGTAAATTTCAAATCCAAAAAAGGAGAGACTATAACTGAAAAATTTATAAAACACTAAGTACTACTTACCAAAAAGATCACTCTATTGATTCCTTTCAAATAAAAATCAATCCAAAAATTGCGAGATTTAGAGATAAACTCTAATTTTGCCAAAAATTTTTTAACAACAAGCAATGCAATATTTTAAACAAAGCAAAATCGGAAAAAAGGGAGCTGTAAGGTTCTCTAAGGTTTGGAATGTCTAAGGAGTTGCGTGCATAAGATATCTATTGCGGCAGACTCTTTATATAAGAATCTGCCTTTTTATTTTTAAAAATCTACGATTATGACCAATCAGGACTTGCTAAGTATAGCAAAAGAATTCGGGACGCCCGTGTATGTTTATGACGTTAATTCCATCAGCGAGCAGTATAAAAAGCTGACGTCTTCTTTCTCGAAGACCACGCGTTTTTTCTACGCTGCAAAGGCTTTGACCAACATCAATATCCTGAAGTACGTAGAAAAGCTGGGCGCATCTTTGGATTGCGTTTCTATAAACGAAGTGAAATTGGGCTTGAAAGCTGGTTTCTCCAACGACAGAATTCTCTTCACGCCAAATTGTGTTGATTTGGCTGAGATTGAGGAAGCGATGTCTCATAAAGTTCATATCAACATCGATAATATTTCGATTCTGGAGCAATTTGGAAACAAATTCGGTGGTTCATATCCGATTTTTGTGAGAATCAATCCACACATTTATGCCGGTGGAAATCACAAGATTTCGACCGGACACATCGATTCTAAATTCGGAATTTCTATTCACCAAATGCGTCATATCGAACGTGTTATGAAATCTACCAATCTGAATGTGGAAGGTCTTCATATGCACACAGGAAGCGAAATTAAAGACCCAGACGTTTTCATCCAGGGTCTCGAAATTATGTTTGAATTGGCGGAACATTTCCCTAATCTGAAATATCTGGATATGGGAAGCGGTTTCAAAGTGCCTTATCAGGATGGTGATATCGAAACGGATGTGAAATCTCTCGGGAAAAAAGTAAATGCTTCCATCAAAAAATACGAAGACGAAACAGGTAAAAAATTCCAGCTTTGGTTTGAACCGGGGAAATTTTTGGTAAGTGACAGCGGCCATTTCTTAGTAAAATCGAATGTTATCAAGCAAACTACAGCGACGGTTTTTGTAGGCGTTAATTCCGGTTTCAATCATTTGATCCGTCCGATGTTCTACGATTCTTATCACATTATCGAGAATCTTTCTAATCCAAAAGGCGCGGAAAGAATTTATACCGTTGTCGGAAATATCTGTGAGACAGACACTTTTGCCTGGGACAGAAAAATAAATGAGGTGAGAGAAGGCGATGTTTTGGTTTTCAGAAATGCGGGCGCTTACGGTTTTGAGATGAGTTCAAATTTCAATTCCAGACTGAAACCTGCAGAAGTGATGTTTCTGGACGGAAAATCGCACCTCATCAGAAAAAGAGATGAGTTTGAAGACCTTCTGAAAAATCAGATTGAAGTTTTGTAATCGACTGTTATTATTTGGTTTGGCATAGATTTTCATTTACCTCTTTTCTAAATCAAATACTATGAGATCATTACTATTTTCGCTGAGCTTGATGATAAGCTCTCTCGCTCTGGCACAAAACAGCGACGTGGAAGAAGGGCTGAACATCGATATTCCGATGATGGACAGTTCCCTAAGTTCTGTTGCCTACAATGTACGTGGCATTTATCAGATCGCGGACAGTTCCTGCGATCCTGGACAGTTCAAAAGCCTGCGCTATCCCGGAGGTTCTGAGGCTTACATCAAAGAGCTGAAAGCAAAACTGATGGAAAATGTAAACTGGAAAACCTATGTGATCAACGGTTTATTTTTTGTCAAAATGGATGTGAACAAAGACGGCATCCTGTCAAAACTGGAGGCAGGACCAAAAGTAGCAAACAGCGAACCTTTCCTGAATGACCTGAAAGAAGCTGCAAAAAAAGTCAATAAAACCTGGACGCCTGCAAAATGCAACGGTACGCCGGTGGACTCGCAGGCCATGCTGAAAATAGATTTTTCATCGATGGCCTATGATAATGCTTTTAATTAGGATCGTAAGATGTAGAAAGTATTATGTATAAAGTATAAACCGCCTTCAATGGGCGGTTTTTTTACTTTCTGGATAATTGTACAAGGTATTGATCATTTTCGTCCTGATAAATCAGCTGCGTTGTCCAGCCTTCTTCAGCAGCTATATTCTCCAAAGTCTGCTGATCCAGATACAGCCATTTGAACCAGTCTGTCAGCTCTTTCTGATACTCGTACCTGCAGGTTGCCTCGCCATAATATTTATCTGTCGGCAATTCCTGCTCCTCATACATATAATCAATATCTGAAGAATCGAAAATAAGAAGACCGTCTTTATTAAGCAAGGTTTCTGCCTTTCTCAGGAATCTTCGGAAACCGTCCAGATCGCCACAGAGCCCAATACCGTTCATCAATAATAAAAGAGAATCAAATTGCCCATCATCAAATTTGAAAATATCACCGCAGATCACATTCTTCAACCCGCGCTGTGACATCACTTCGCACGCAGCCGGTGAAATCTCCAATCCGGCTACATCATAGTTTTTGTTTTGAAGAATCAAAGCGTGGCTTCCTGCGCCGGCGCCAATATCCAGCACTTTGCCTTTACAGAGCTCGAGTGCTTTTTTCTCAAGGGTTGGCAGTTGCTTTTCGCTTCTGAAATAGAGGGAAATCGGCATTTCTACTCTGGGCCCAAATGTATCGTGGACGTACAGTTTTCCTCTGCTTGTTTTTGTATAAAAATTTTTGATGGCAAGTCCCGGTAGATCTATCATAATAAGTAACTTGCTGCAAAGATAAAATTAAAATAAAAAAAGCATCCAGATCTCTCTGAACACTTTTTTTCGTCATTCGGAACTTTCATTCTGAATGCACAGTACAAAGCTATATCTTATTTTCTACATAACAAATGAACCTGGGTTAACAAATTCTCTTTCTTATCCTGCTGAGCGCTTGTGGCGTAATTCCCAGATAGGTCGCAATATGCTTAAGTGGAATTATCTGAAACAGTTCCGGATGTTCCTTCATCAGATTGAGATATCTCTCCTCTGCAGATTCGCTCATAAAGGAAAATTCCTTTTTAAGCTTTTCCACATAAATATTCTCTATCGTAAGCCTGCCAATGAGATTGCCGATGGGAGATGTCTTGTAAACCACCTGCAGATCGTCATAGTGTACGTGCCAGATCACCATATCTGTCAATGCCTGCACGGTGCACCTGGAAGGCGACCTTTCAAGAAAAGAGTCATAAGAAGTCACGTATTGGTACCGGAAGACAAAGCGCGTTGTAAGTTCTTTGTTTTCCTTTACGAAGAAAATCCTGGCAATGCCTTCTTCTACTATAGACAGATAATGATCTATTTCTCCCTCTTTCAGGATGATCTCATTTTTTTTATACTCCTTTCTGATATTTTTCCCGGCGAAGATCTGCCAGTTCTCATCACTTATAGGAATCTTTTTTGAGATAAGATACTGCTTCATAAACTCCATCCCGCCAATTTTTTATTGATAAACAGAGTTGAGTTCCTGCATGTATTCGTAAGCAGTCATATCAAACTTCACCGGAACGATGCTGATGTAGCCTGCTGCTAGAGCTGTCTCGTCTGCATCCTCGGACTCATCCATATTGTTGAAATAGCCGGTGAGCCAGTAGTATTTTTTCCCGTGCGGATTGGTTCTTTCGTCGAAGCTTTCTTCCCATTTGGCATTGGCCTGTTTGCAGACTTTGATGCCTTTCAGTTCTTCTTTTTTAAGATTTGGGATGTTGACGTTGAGGACTACGCCTTTTGGCATTGGATTTTCGATGGTTTTAAGGATAATATCTCTGATAAGATCCTCGGCCTGGTCAAAATCGGCTTCCCACTTCAGGTCTGCAAGAGAAAATCCGATGGCCGGCAAACCTTCTACACCAGCTTCTACGGCAGCAGACATCGTCCCGGAATAGATGACATTGATAGAAGAGTTGGACCCGTGATTGATGCCGGAAACAACAAGATCCGGCCTTCTTGGCAAAATCTTATCCAGCGCCATTTTCACACAGTCTACAGGAGTTCCGGAACATGAATAATCTTTTTGCGGACCGTCCAGATTCAACTCTTCAAAACTTAAAGTGGAATTGATGGTGATTGCATGACCTTTCCCACTCTGCGGAGAGTTGGGCGCTACTACAATTACCTCTCCTATTTTGTTGACGATGCTGATCAGTTTTCTAATTCCCGGTGCTGTGATCCCGTCATCATTGGTTACCAGTATCAATGGTTTATTCATAAATCTTTATTTTTTATAATTTTCCGCTGTTGCGGTATTTTCAATATTCTCTCAAAAATAACCAAATTATAATGAGTAAAATAAAATAAGGTGTTAAATTTGGTTTCGTTTTTGAATACAATCGTAACATTCAAAAGAAAATTTTGACTAATATAGTACACATTTAAAATTTATGTTCAAAAAAATCAAGTTCAAGAAACTGCTGATGTTTGCGCCCCTGATGACGCTGATGTTCTGTTTCAATTCTCCTCAAAATGATGATGAAAAAATGCAGACCATTATGGTAAGCGTGAAAAATACACTTTCTTATCTTCATTACAGCCCAAAACCGATAAACGACGCCTATTCCCAAGATGTTTTTGACAAATATATGGAGAGCGTAGACGCGTCCAAACGCTATTTTCTGCAGTCTGATATAGATGAGTTCAAAAAGCATTCTACAAAACTGGATGATTATCTGACCAACGGGAATCTTGTTTTCTATAAACTCACCGTAGACCGCCTTTATCAGCGTGTAGACGAGATTGATAAAATGGCGCAGGACATTCTCTCAAAACCAATCAATCTGGAAGAAAATGAGGAACTGATTCTGGAACCTAAAAAAAGAGTCAACCCGGCTGATGCAAAACAGCAGTACAATGAATGGAAAAAGTACATCAAGTACAATATCCTTCAGGAGATGGAAACGCTGAACAGCAAGGAGGAAGCTCAGAAAAAGAAAAAAGACTCTGTAATTAGTAACAAACTTCCGGATACCATCAAATATGCGCCGCTTTCTATGGAGAAAAAGCGTGAAAAAGCAACTGCGGAAGTGAAAGACCTTATCACAGATTCTTTCCGTAGATTCAAGAAAAGAAAGAAAATGGACTGGTTCTCAGTTTACATGAATGCTTATACAGAAGTTTTTGATCCTCATACCAATTATTTTTCGCCAAAAAGCAAAGAGGAATTCGATATGAATTTCACCGGAAAAGTGATCGGGATCGGCGCTATTATTCAGGAGAAGAGAGGCTATCTCTATCTTGGCGCTTTGACAATCGGTGCTCCGGCCTGGAAATCCAAACAATTGGCTGAAGGTGATAAAATCCTCAAAGTGAGATCCAAACCGAAGGATGAACCGGTCAACGTGGTAGGAATGCTGTCTGATGAAGCGGTACAACTCATCCGTGGTGAGAAAGGAACTCCTGTAACTCTTACGGTAGAGAAAAAAGATAAAACGATCAAAGAAGTGACGATGATCCGTGAAGAAGTGGCCATTGAAGATACTTTTGCGAGAAGTATTGCTGTAAATGCTTCGAATGGGAAAAAATACGGCTTCGTCTACCTTCCAAGTTTCAATGTCGATTTTGAAGATCCTAAAGGAAGAAATGCCTCAGACGATATCAAGGCAGAACTGATTAAACTTAAAAAAGAAAATGTAGAGGGCATCATCCTGGATCTTAGAAGCAACGGCGGCGGATCTCTTACCGAAGTTGGTGATATTATGGGCTTGTTTATGAACGCCGGCCCGTATGTACAGGTGAAAGACAGCCGTGGAAAGGTGCAGGTTCTCAGCAACAAGACAAATGAACCGATTTGGACCGGCCCTGTAGTAATTATGCAAAATGAGCTGTCCGCATCTGCATCAGAAATCCTTGCTGGTGCAATGCAGGATTACGGTAGAGCGGTAGTTATAGGTTCACCGAGTTCTTTCGGGAAAGGAACTGTTCAGACTTTTGTGGATCTCAACCGATTCCTGAATACAAGTGAAGATTTTGGATCATTAAAACTGACGATCCAGAAATTCTACAGAATATCCGGAGAATCCACCCAAAGAAAAGGTGTAGAGTCTGACATCAAAATGAAAGATTTCTTCTCCTATGCAGAAGTGGGAGAACGTTTTGACGAGTTCGCTTTGCCTTGGGATAAAATAGAAACTGCGACATTTAAGAAACTGACAACCCTTAATATTCCGCAATTGCAGACAGAAATCGACAAGCAAATCGCGAATAATGCTAACTACAAACTGCTTCAGGAATCTGCGGAATGGAAAGAGGCATTGGACAAAGAGGAAACCATCACGCTGAACCAGACCAAATTTAACGAGCTGATGAAAACGCGTAAAGCACAGATCGAAAAATTCAAAGGTTTGGATAAATTCAACAACGGGCTGAAATTTACCCTTCATCCGGACGAAGAAATAAGAATGAAAAAAGACGAAGCGTTTGCCAAGAAAACCGAAAACTGGAGAAAGAATCTCGAAAGGGATTTCTATCTGGAAGAAACGGTAGATGCGTTATCGAAAATCAAATAATAAAAAAGCGGAACTAAAATTTAGTTCCGCTTTTTTTATGTTTAATTAATTCACCCCAAACCTAAAGGGAGTCAGGAAAAATCAATTTACTCCCTTTAGAGTTGGGGAATAAATTGATTTTATATTACTTCAAACTCTCAAAACTACGCTTGATAAAATCTGTCAATTCTTTGCCTTTCAAAAGATTCTGAGACAATTTTGCCAAATCCAAAGCCTGATTGATCATCGCAGTTTTCTCATCAGCATTATCTTTTTTCAATAATTCGCCGGCAAAATCCGAGTTAGAATTCACCACCAGATTGTACATTTCCGGGAAGCCGCCCATCCCAAACATTCCGCCGCCGCCGGTTGCCTGCATATCCTTCATTCTTCTGATGAACTCTGGCTGAGTCAATGTAAACGGCGCATCTGTAGAATCAAGATCTTCCAGTTGAACTGTGAATTTCTGATCATTGATAGATTCCTCGATATTTTTCTTCAAAGCTTCTTTGTCAGAATCATTTAGTTTAGAAATAACAGGTTCGTCTTTTTTGATCAAATTATTGATGTGATCCGCATCTACTCTGGCAAAAGAAACATTGTCCTTAGAACCTTCCAGTTTCTGAATCAAATGCGGAACAATTGGAGAATCAAGCAACAAAACTTCATAACCTTTATCTTTCGCAGATTGGATGTAGCTGTGTTGTTCATCAGCATTGGTTGCGTAAAGAATCACTGTTTTTCCATCTTTGTCAGTTTGAGTCGGTTTGATTTTCTCTACCAATTCATTCCAAAGATAATATTGGCCTTCCGTAGTTGAATAAAGCGCAAATTTGTCAGATTTCTCATAGAATTTATCTTCGGAAATCATTCCGTACTCGATCACGATTTTGATGTCATTCCATTTTTTCTCGTAATCTTCACGATTTTCATTGAAGAGTGAAACCATCTTATCAGCCACTTTTTTCGTGATGTAAGAAGAGATTTTCTTCACCGCGCCGTCAGCCTGCAAATAAGAACGCGAAACGTTCAACGGAATATCCGGAGAATCGATCACACCTCTCAGCAACATCAAAAAGTCAGGAACAATCCCTTTCACCTCATCCGTCACATAAACCTGGTTCTGATACAACTGAATCTTATCTTTCTCGATATTAAGGTTATTCGCCAGTTTCGGGAAGAACAAAACACCCGTCAAATTGAATGGATAATCCACGTTCAAATGAATATGGAACAACGGATCCTCAAACTGCATCGGATACAATTCTCTGTAGAAATTGTTGTAATCCTCGTCTTTCAGCTCACTCGGCGCCTTTGTCCACGCCGGATTTGGATTATTGATGATGTTATCAACCTCAACGGTTTCCGGTTTTGCATCTTCCGCAGAACCTTCTGGTAAAGGCAAAGTCTCCGATTTCGTTCCAAATTTAATTGGAATCTGATTGAATTTATTATACTTCGTCAAAAGCTCACGGATTTTGGACTCTTCCAAAAACTCCAAAGAATCTTCTGCAATATGAAGCACGATTTCCGTTCCTCTGTCAGACTTTTCCGTTTCTTCCAAAGTATATTCCGGACTTCCGTCGCAGATCCAACGAACAGCTTGAGAATTCTCTTTATAGGATTTCGTAAAAATTTCCACTTTCTCCGCCACCATAAAAGCCGAATAAAATCCAAGACCAAAATGTCCGATAATTCCCGCATCTTTCGCAGAATCCTTATATTTTTCAAGGAATTCCTCTGCGCCAGAAAATGCAACCTGGTTGATGTATTTCTCAACTTCCTCGCCCGTCATCCCAAGACCTTGGTCTTTAATCGTCAGCGTTTTCGCCTCTTTATCAATCTTAACCTCGATAATCGGATTTCCATAATCCACTTTCGCTTCACCAATTACCGTCAGATGTTTCAGCTTCGTCGTTGCATCCGTCGCGTTGGAAATCAATTCACGAAGAAAAATCTCGTGATCACTGTAAAGAAACTTCTTGATCAGCGGAAAAATATTTTCCACCGACACATTAATACTTCCTGTTGACATATTATATTATTTTTTGTTTATTTAAAATTTCAATTCCCGAATCATAATCATTTATCACTCATCGATTATCATTCATAATTTGGGCGACTGCCAAAAGCCAAAACTTTCCCCGCGCTATTTTTGTCACCGGGCTATCCGTTGCAATCTTTTGCTTTTCACGATTTGTCATCAGTTGAAGCATTTCCCAAGCAAAAGGATTTCCACTTCTATCCCTGTCGCGGCTTCCACAGTCCATCAACATTTCACAAAAAAAAGACCATCCCACAAATAATGACAAATTGTCGCTTTGAAATATCTCTAATACAAAAGTCTTCGACTCCGCTCAGACTGACATTGTTAATATTGTTCAGATAGTACTAGAGTTGTCACACTGAGCGGAGTCGAAGTGTTCACCATATAAAAACTTTTGTGTTCTTAATTTTAATTAGCATTGACTCACTTTTTACTTAAGTTTAAAAAACTTTTGTGCCTTTTGTGGTTTAAAAAAATCCTTACATTTACTTTCCACAACAAGAAAGCAAAATGCGCCACAAAATCCAACACCAAAACCCTGATTTTAAGAATATTACCTTCAATTCCAATTCAGAAAATTATGTTTTTGAAAAAGACGGCCTCGGACTGAAATCAAAATACGCCAGCGAAGACGTCAAAAACAAAGACATCAAAGCTGGCTCCGCAGGGATTGCGCCTTTTCTCCGTGGTCCCTACTCTACAATGTATGTTCAGAAACCTTGGACAATCCGTCAATATGCAGGATTTTCAACCGCCGAAGAATCCAATGCTTTTTACAGAAGAAACTTGCAGGCCGGACAAAAAGGACTTTCCGTAGCATTTGATTTGGCAACGCACCGCGGTTACGATTCCGACCACGCAAGAGTGGTTGGCGATGTGGGAAAAGCGGGCGTCGCAATTGATTCCGTTGAGGACATGAAGATTTTGTTTGACCAGATTCCATTAGACGAAATCTCAGTTTCAATGACGATGAATGGCGCAGTTCTCCCGATTTTATCTTTTTATATTGTTGCTGCAGAAGAACAAGGAATCTCGATGGAAAAGCTTTCCGGAACGATTCAGAATGATATTTTGAAGGAATTTATGGTACGAAATACGTACATCTATCCGCCAACGCCGTCAATGAAAATCATCGCCGATATTTTCGAATACACTTCCAGGAATATCCCGAAATTCAACTCCATTTCAATTTCAGGTTATCATATGCAGGAAGCTGGCGCAACACCGGTTTTGGAAATGGCTTACACATTAGCAGACGGTTTAGAATATGTACGAACCGGAATCAAAGCAGGAATGAACGTTGATGATTTTGCCCCAAGATTATCTTTTTTCTGGGCTATCGGAATGAATCATTTTATGGAAGTCGCCAAGATGCGAGCAGCGAGATACATTTGGGCAAATCTATTAAAGCAATTCAATCCTCAGAATCCAAAATCTTTAGCCTTAAGAACGCATTCTCAAACTTCTGGCTGGAGTTTGACAGAGCAGGAGCCTTTTAATAATATCACCCGAACAACGATTGAAGCGTTGTCTTCAGCTTTAGGCGGGACACAATCTTTACACACGAACGCTTTGGATGAAGCGATTGCTTTGCCGACAGATTATTCAGCGAAAATTGCCAGAAATACGCAAATTATCCTCCAACAGGAAAGCGGAATTTGTGACGTTGTCGACCCAATGGGCGGAAGTCATTTGATTGAGACTTTAACCCAACAAATGATTGAGGAAGCAATGAAATTCATAGATGAAGTGGAAAAAGAAGGCGGAATGACAAAAGCCATTGAAGCCGGAATCCCGAAAATGAGAATTGAGGAAGCGTCGGCCATTAAGCAGGCAAAAATTGACAGCGGAGAAGAATTTATCATCGGCATCAATTCCTTCAAATCAGATTTAAAACAAACCGAAATCGAAATCCTCGACATCGATAATACGGAAGTCCGCAGAAAACAAATCGAAAGATTAGATTCAATAAAATCAAACAGGAATTCTTCAAAAGTCGAAAAAGTGTTAAATAAAATCCGCGAAACTGCCAGAACCGGAAACGGAAATCTTCTGGAGCTTTGCATTGAAGCTGCAAGAAGAAGAGTTACACTCGGCGAAATGAGCGATGCGATGGAAGAAAGTTTCGGACGTTACAAAGCCAATATCAGAACCATATCAGGAGTTTACGCAATGAATGCAGGAAAAAACGAATACTTTGAAAAAGCAGTTGCTTTAAGCCAGAAATTCGAAGACCAGGAAGGAAGACGGCCAAGAATTATGGTCGCCAAAATGGGACAGGACGGTCATGATCGGGGTGCAAAAGTAGTTGCTACCGCTTTTGCCGATATGGGATTTGATGTCGATGTTGCACCGCTTTTCCAAACGCCGGAAGAAGTGGCAAAACAGGCGGTGGAAAATGATATTCATATTTTGGGTGTTTCATCTTTGGCTGCCGGTCACAAAACTTTGGTTCCGCAAGTGGTGGAAGAATTGAAAAAACTGGGTGCAGATGATATTACAATCGTTGTTGGTGGCGTAATTCCGCAGCAGGATTACGAATTTTTGTATCAAAACGGAGCGCATCATATTTTTGGGCCAGGAACCAATTTGCCGAAAAGTGCGGTGGAGATTTTGGAGAAAATGCTTAATTAAATATCAATATGAAAAACCCTCTCCTTTATCTGCTTTTAATTTTACTAAATTCTTGCGACTACAAAAAGCCGGAAAAAGATAAACATCCGGAAATTCCAACTTTTTCCGAAGTAGTTTTGCTAAGTCCCGAAAAGTTTAGTTTAAAACCCATTAGCGCAGATAATGAAGACGTAAAGGGTGTTTTCATCGTTGAAGGCAAATTGATTCTGGTAAGTGACATCAGGGAAGGTGCGTCCACTGGCGATTCTATAGTGATATCAGATTTTAAAAGTCTGGATAATGTGCAAAAATATTATTTTCAAAAAGGACTGTCTGATGATTCGAAACCGAAGATAGAAGTTTACAAAACTGATTTTATTGATAATACGATCTACACCACTTACCACAAATTTTCAGCGCCCGATTACAAGCCAGTATTGCTGGATTCTACCTTTGCAGATAAAAGAGAAGCAATGCACTTTGAAGTAAACTTTGCCGATTATTATAAGAATGATCACGTCTTAGAACCTTACGAAGATATTGTAGTTGGCAACACTTCCAATTGTGGCGGCGGAAAACTTGGAGGACCAATCGTTTGTCCCGTCTACTTGAATTATTATAAAATAGATTTACCAAAAAAATCAATTTCATTTAAAGAATTAGAAGGTTTTAATCAGTTCAAAGTTTTAACGGCGTTTGGTAAAAAATTACTTTTCTACCATTCAGATTTTCGGGGAAATTCGCGATTATTTTTGATAGATTAACAATTCATTATTTTTTACCTAATGGCAAATCGGGACGTAAAGATTGTTCTTAACTTTTCACCATGAAAGAATTATTCGATTTTATCTTACGTTTCGGCAATCTCAATCAGCAGCAGATGGATTTTATCTGGACCAAAGCTCAGGAAATACAACTACCAAAGGATCAATACTTCTCCGAAGCAGGCAAAACCGCAAGTCAGGTTGGTTTTATTGTGGAAGGCATCATCCGCGTCTGCTATTACAACAACGAAGGCGAAGAAATTACAAAATATTTTATTGACGAAAACAACCTTGTTGTAGATCTGGAGAGTTTTGACAATCAAATTCCGTCCAGCAGCTATGTTCAGGCAATTACGGATTGTAAGATGATCATATTCTCAAGGAAAGACTGGTTAGAACTTTTGCAGACTATTGTCGGTTTCGATGTTATTGTCAATAAGATTATTTCCAGAGCATTATTACAGAAGGTGGAAAGAAGAAGTCCGTTGGTGACTGAAGATGCGACAAAACGTTACCTCAAATTCCTGGAGATCTATCCCAATGTGGTCAACCGGATTCCACTTGCTTATGTGGCATCCTATCTTGGAATGACCCAGTCATCTCTCAGCAGAATCAGAAAAAATATTTGATTATAATTTGTTTTTTGTCATTTGACAAATGTTATTAATCTGAAATGACTGAATTTTACACCATTAATTAAAACAAAAAAAATGACAACAGTATTAATAACAGGTGCCAACAGAAGTATCGGTTTGGAAACCGCTAAACAACTTTCACAAAAAGGTGCCTACGTCTATCTTGGAAGCAGAGATCTTGAAAAAGGTGAAACCATTGTAAAAGAATTAAAGGAGCAGGGATTTGCAAATATCAAAGCGATCGAAATAGATGTTACCAATCCGGAGTCTATCTCATCAGCCAAAAACCTGGTCGGAGAAGAACAGGGAAAACTTGATATTTTAATCAACAATGCGGGAATACTTGGACCACAGCTTCAAACTGCAGCAGAAACTTCCGTGGAAAATATCAAAGAAGTCTTTGAAACTAATTTTTTCGGTGTGATCAATGTGACACAGGCTTTTTTAGAATTGCTTAAAAAATCGGACAGTCCCAGAATCAGCAACATCACTTCCGGACTGGGCTCTCTGACACTTCACAGCGACCCAAGCTGGAAATATTATCAGGTCAAAACAGCCGCCTACGGTTCTTCCAAATCGGCACTTAATGCCTACACTATTGTTTTAGCTTATGAATTGAAGGACTCCAATTTCAAAGTCAACGTGATAGATCCGGGTTATACAGCGACAGATTTCAACCATCACAGCGGCCCGGGCTCTGTGGAAAGCGCTGCAAGCTTTATCATAAAACATACGCTGACAGACGCAGATGCGCCAACCGGACAGTTTTTCAGCAACGATATTGAGGATGCATCAGGAATTAGTCCTTGGTAATCCACCAGAAATAAATTAAATAATAAAGAGAAATCAGCGGGTTTCTCTTTATTGATTTTAAAATTCGAAAATCAATCCAAAATAAGGCAGCGGTGTTGTCCTGTCTGCTTTCCCAATCTCCAATAGATAATATTGCTGGTTTTGTGGTGCATTGGGATTTGCGATAATGCCGTTGTTGCTTGCGTCCCTCTGAAGATTTACGACAGGCAAATTGCTGGGACTTTCGGAGCCGTAGATATTAACAACATCCATATAAGCAGTGATCTGCCACTTTTTGAAAATCCACTTTTTTTCTACTCTTACATCCAGCTGATGCGAAAGATTTCCTCTCAGCGAATTGATGTAGGCAAAATCTTTCAGCGGACTGTTGGCAATGTTCCAGATGTTGACGAGAGAGCTTCTCTGCAGGTCATAAGGCGTCTCCGGCAGCCCGCTTTGCATACGGAATCTCGCGCCTATGTTCCAGTTTCTTTTAAAATATTTTCCTGCCGTCACAGTCAGGATATGCCTGCTTTCCCAGGAGGATGGCAGCAAATTATTATTTACATTACTGAATTTTGAATAGCCAAAAGTGTAGGCTGCGATTCCGTAGAAATTATTCAGGGTTCTCTTCTGAGCCAGAATTTCGAACCCGTACGTTTCCCCGGTTCCTCGCGAGTCCAGCGGTTCATTGCCTACCACGCCAAAATCGCCGCCGATATTGGCAATACTGATCTGGTTCCTAAGTGAAAACGGATAGTTTTTGTACTTTTTGTAATAGCCTTCAGCTGTAATGCGGAGGTTATTGGTTCCGTTAAACTCAAATCCGGCAACATATTGGGAATTGCGGATGTATTTCAAATTGTTTTTATTGGTAAAAATGTTATTTTCAGAAAATCCCAAAGCGGTGTAAGAAGGAAGCTGAGAGAAGGTTCCGGTACTGAAATTAAAAGAAAACTGCGGTGCAAAACGGTAACTTAAGGAAAGCCTTGGCGAAAACTGATCCAATGGATTATTGGTCTTCTCAGAATAGTTACTGGCATCCACTCTGGCTCCAGCGGAGACCTGAACCTTGTTAGCCAAAAACTTTCTGGAAGCCTGAAGGTAAAAACCGTACTGCAACAGATTGAGATTTACATTCAGATTGTCAACATTAACAGCATTCTGAGTGACGTTTTTCGAGGTCGAATTATTTTTGTAGGTGGCAAAATTAAAATTGGTTCCAAAGCTGATCTGCACATCTTTCAGCGTCAGATTTCTGTCCACCCTCATTTTATTTTCGATTTCCTGAGACTGATAATCGTACAGGAGATTTTCCGGCATCTCTATATTCCGATAATATTTGGTGGCTTTATTATCCAAGGTATTTCTGCTGATCGTGAAAAGCCAGTTTCCGTTTTCTACCAAATGCCTGTAGCCTGATCCGAAAGTGTAGTTCCACTGTGGCGCAACCGGCGCAGTATCCAGAATGGAAAGGTTTTCCAGCGTAGGATCCGCTTCTGTATTGAATTTAAAACGGTCTATTGCACCCACGCCAATGAAATAAAGTTCATTACCGCTTTTGAATTTCTTGGAAACTTTGAATGTTGTATCATAATAAGACGGCAAAAACGGCAAACCAATCGCTTTGAAAAGCAGCTGCAAATTGGACTTCCGTACAGAGAACAAACCGCTCCAGGACTGATCTTTGCTCAAAGGCCCATCCATCATCAGCTGCATATCGTCCAGACCAATAATGGCTTTGAAACCCAGCTTATCTTTTCTCGCCTGCTTGAGATTGAACTCAAAGAGAGAAGACAAAACGCCATTTCGTTTTGCGGGAAAAGCACCGCTATAGAAATCTACATCTTTGATAAAATCCACCGTCAAAATACCTCTGGGCCCACCACTTGCGCCTTGTGTCTGGAAGTGATTGATGACCGGAATCTCGATTCCGTCTATATAAAATTTGTTCTCGGCAGAGCTTCCGCCGCGTATAAAAAGGTCGTTCCTGAAAGTTGCCGTACTGCCAACGCCGGGAAAACTGAGAATAGCCTTGGAGATATCCCGGTTGGAGCCGGCATTTTTCTGGATCTCTTCACTAGTTATATTGCGCAGTGACAGAGGACTTTCTGCAGTTGTTTTGTAGACTTTTTTCGTCAGGATAACTGTCTCAATATTGCTATCTGTTTTTTGCAGGCCAACGGAAAAGCTCAGGTTCTGATTTGGAACAATATTAATATCGCTCAAAAAAGAAGTAGTGTAATTTTCTGCTGTGATTTCAAACGTATAATTATCCGGATTGAGGTTTGAAATCTGAACATTGCCCAAGCCAGAAGAGACAGTCTCAGAATTCTGAATCTTTACTTTAACCTCTATCGGTTTTTTGCTGAAGTCATCATAAACATTAATATTAATGCTTCCTGTCTGGCCAAAAATGACCGCGGAAAATAGTGTAAAGACGAGAAAATAATGAAGACGCATATTCGATTTTGAAAATCAAATATACTTACTTTTTGGCATTAGCACTTACATATGCCAGAACCCAGCTGCTTTGTTCTGCTGACAACTTTGCCTTCGGAGCCATAGAAGCGATGATCGGTTTCCAGTCTGCTGCAGTAAAGTCCGCGGGAGATGGCAGTCCGTGGCATCTTCCACATTTTAAATTGAACAGATCTTCCCCTTTTTTCAGCATTTCCTCGTTGGTTAAAGCTGCCATTGGGGCAGAGGTTTCCGTAGTCGCTACAGATGGATTGGTCTGCTGTGTTTTGCAGGAATAAACGATGACGCCTAAAAGACAAAGGCTGTATATGTATTTTTTCATTATTTTTGAATTGTTTTTTATCAAAAGTAATTATTTTGTAAACAGAAACGAGGAAAATTTTTAATTTGTAACTATTCCAAATATTCAGATGGCAAAGCAATTCGGTATCAGCGATTACGTGCAGGGAATAAAAGCGTCTGACAAGCGGATTCTTGGTAAAGCCATCACACTGGTAGAAAGTAAAAAACCGGAGCACCGAGATCTCGCCGATCAGCTTCTGAAAGAGCTTTTACCGTTGACAGGCCAATCTGTAAGGGTAGGAATTACGGGCGTGCCAGGCGTTGGCAAATCTACTTTTATAGAATCTTTTGGTAAACTCGCTATTCAAAACGGCAAAAAAGTCGCTGTTCTGGCCGTGGATCCCAGCTCTTCTATTAACAAAGGCAGCATTCTTGGCGACAAGACCAGGATGGAAGAACTGGCAAAAGACCCCAATGCTTTTATCCGGCCCAGCCCGAGCTCAGGATTTCTGGGAGGCATTGCCAACACCACTTACGAAAGCTTATTGATTTGTGAAGCAGCAGGTTACGATTATATTCTGATAGAGACCGTTGGTGTAGGTCAAAGTGAAACACTGGTCAATGATATTACCGATATTTTTATTTTCTTAAAGATTATTGGAGGCGGCGATGAGTTACAAGGCATCAAACGTGGAATCATGGAAATGGCAGATCTGATTTTCATTAATAAAGTAAATCCGGAAAATCTTTCAAAAGCCAAACTCACGAAAACAGAGTTGTCCAGAGCCTTACAGTTTATGAAGCCTAAGGAAAAGGGATGGAAAGTTCCCATAATCCTCGGTTCTGCTCTGGAAAACGATGGTCTTCCCGAAACATTTGAAAAGATAGAAAGCTTCATTTCTCTTAAACGCAAAAACGGAACTTTCCTGGAAGACAGAAAAATCCAGGCCGAAAAACGGTTTGAATTCTGGGTACGCGAATATATTCTGGAGAAAGCAAAACAGGATCATTACCTTGAAAAGGCTTACCTGGAACACAAAAAAAACGCTTCGGAAATGAATTCAAATTCAAGTTCAGAAGCGCGGGATTTTGTTAAAAAATTATTTGGAAACTGAGACGTTGTCAACCGATATATTACCGTCGTAACTGATTGGCTGTCTGTCATTAGAGCTTACAGAAAGCATTGCACTTCCATTTTTGAAAATCTCCAGATTGAATTTGTATCCGGTACGTTGATCGTTGGGACTTATCACCAGAAGTGTATTCCCTTTTCCGGTTTTAGATTCTCTGATGGAGAAGTCTTTCGATTCAAATTGGATTCCGCCTTTGCTGGCATCTGCCGGACTGATGTTGAAGGCTCTTCCGAAATAAGGCAGAGATACGCTGAGCAGATCTTTTTTAAGATTAAAACCGTAGCCGGGATCCAGATTCAGCATTCTGCTGGCGCCGCCGCCATTGGGTAGAGCGTTCATCACGCCAATCACATCACTGTTTGTCGGAAATGCTTTTGTCGCATTATAATTAAATTCTTTCTTTTCCACAGCAGCGGTCAAAGTTCCGGGATCCAGGTAGACCTGACTTGTGCAGCTGACAGTCATCACTGCAAAACTAAGTATTAATAGCAAGGATTTCATTTTCATTATTTTAGAAAGTTATCACATCAAGAATGATGCAACTTTTAGATGGAATAAAAAGGCGAAAGTTAATGCCCGTGTTCCAGTTCTTTTCTGGCATCGCTGAAGAGTTTGAAGATTTTATCTTCCTCATTTTCCCAACACAACTCATCCGAAGCCACGTTGAGATTGTGAAGATAGTGTGCTTTTCCATTTCCGAGAACCAGATTTATTTTCTCTGCCAGATGCTGCGGCGTATGATTTTCTATGATTTCGCCTACTCCGAAAGCATTGACTATTTTTGCCATTTCCGGAAAATCGGATACCACAACAGGCACTCTGGATTGGATGTAATCCGATATTTTATTTGGTAAAGAATAATAATAGCTGAGGCCGTTGTTCTCCTCAATGCTGAGGCCCACATCAGCTTTTGGTGTAATCTCCCGAAGCTTTTCGGGCGCCAGTTTTCCCAGAAACTTGACCTTGTCCAGCACTTTGACTTCTTCCGCAATTTTCCGGAATTCTTCTTCTAATGGTCCTCCGCCGGCGATCCACAGCTCAGCATTGTTGATATGCTGCATTGCTAGGATGGCTTTGTCGATGCCACGCGAATAGTTGAGCCAGCCCTGGTAAAGAATTACTTTTTGAGCATTTTCTTTAGTCCCGTTAAATTCCAGTCTTCGGGGCAGATTATTGATGACCAATGGTTTATTGATGCCGTATTCTTTTACAAACCAGTCAGCGTAGGAGTTACTAGCTGTCATCATACGCTTGATTTTTGGGACAAATGTCTTCTCGATTTTTTTCCAGACATGTTTCACCCAGCGACCCTGGATTGTCGGCATTTCTGTAAAAATCTCGTGGCTGTCAAAGATGATGGGAATATTTAATTTTTTAGAAATCAGATAATTTGGCATAAGTGTCTCCAGATCATTGGCTAATAAAATGGTCTTATTGTCAGCATGTTTTTGCAGTTCCAGGTATAATTTTCTCTGAAATTCTATATACGCAAAACGGAGTTTTTTTGATTTTAACTGGATTCTTAGAAATTGATAAAGCCGCTGCATTTCCGGTGTTCCCTGCCAATTACAACCAATAAGAATAGGTTCATAGCCGTTATCATACAGCGTCTTACATACTTTTTCCACCCGCTGGTCTGTATATAAATTATTGAAAACACTGACGACTACTTTCATATTAATTCTTTTTCAGGATATTATAAAGCTGAATAAAGGCGAGAACGGTATTTGGAATGATAATTGGCCAGAGAACTCCATTATAGATTCCGTAGATGACAAAACAGATACAACCCAATAAATTCACGGTTCTGATCGTTTTAATATCTTTCAGAAGAAAACTGACAACAACGAAAATCGAAGCCAAGTACCCTACATATTCTGACCAGTTATTCATTAAGTTTAATAAGGATTACAAACCTAAACAATTTTATAAAAAATCAGGTCATAAAGTCCATTTTTTTCTGATGGCAATCTATTTGCAAACAATTATTTAAATTTTACAAATATTAATTGTAGGATTTATCATAAATAACATAACTTAGTGTATAATTTTTAATTATGGATTATAAATTTTCAGACGGTTTGAACCGCGTGTTCAAGCAAAGCAAAAATGAAGCAAGGCGTTTGCAGAGTGAATTTCTGAATACTGAACATTTCCTTTTAGGAATCATCAAGACCGAAAATTCTGCGAAAGAGATCCTTGAAAATCTTAGTGCGGACCTTACTCAAATAAAAAGAAAAATAGAAACCCTGAGCTCTGTAAACTCCAACCCGTTTGCTGCCAATATGGGAAGTATTTCTTTCACAAAAATGGCCGATCAGGCTGTTAAAAGATCAGAGTTGGAATGCAGACAGTACCAGTCCTCCGATATCAACACCGTTCACCTGCTTTTAGGCGTGCTCTACAAACAGGAAGATCCTACAGCAAACATCCTGCAGGCTTACGATATCGATTATGATGCGGTACAGAAAGAATACAGAACGATGCTGAAAAATACAGATCAGCTGCCGCAAAACAGCGCATACGACGACGACGATGATAAAGAAGAGCCATACAGCCAGATGAAAAAACCTGCGGGAAATCTGGGTGCTCAGAAAAGTAAAACACCTACTTTGGACAACTTCGGACGGGATCTTACTTCTCTTGCCAGAGACGGAAAACTGGATCCTGTAATCGGCCGCGAAAAGGAAATCGAACGAGTGTCTCAGATATTATCAAGAAGAAAGAAAAACAATCCTCTTCTGATAGGTGAGCCAGGAGTTGGTAAATCTGCAATTGCAGAAGGTCTGGCCTTAAGAATTCAACAGAAAAAAGTTTCTAGAGTTCTTTACGGCAAAAGAGTCATCACTTTAGACCTTGCAAGCCTGGTTGCCGGCACAAAATACCGTGGACAGTTTGAAGAGCGAATGAAAGCAATTATGACGGAACTGGAAAAAAACAGAGACGTAATTCTTTTCATTGATGAGCTGCATACGATTGTCGGCGCAGGAAGTTCTACAGGAAGTCTGGATGCCTCCAATATGTTCAAACCGGCTTTGGCACGAGGCGAAATCCAATGTATTGGTGCCACTACTCTTGACGAGTACAGACAGTATATCGAGAAAGATGGTGCTTTGGAACGTCGTTTCCAAAAGGTAATGGTGGAACCTACGACTGTGGAGGAGACCATTCAGATCCTTCACCAGATCAAAGACAAATACGAAGACCACCACAATGTTCATTACACAGATGAAGCCATCAATGCGTGTGTGAATCTGACTGCAAGATATATCACAGACAGATTCCTTCCGGACAAAGCTATTGACGCGATGGACGAAGCAGGATCCAGAGTTTATATCAAAAATATGAAAGTGCCGACCGAAATTATAGATCATGAAGCACGCATCGAAGAAGTCAAAGAGCAGAAACAACAAGCCGTTAAAGCTCAGGATTATCTGGAAGCCAGAAAACTGAAAGATGAAGAGGAAAGACTACAGATAGAACTCAATTTGGCTCAGGAACAGTGGGACAAAGATGTCAAGGAGAAAAAAGAAGAAGTTACTGAGGAAAGCGTTGCAGAAGTTGTTTCTATGATGAGTGGCGTTCCAGTAACGAAAGTAGGAAAAAATGAGCTGGACAAACTGGCTCAGATGGACGTGAAACTGAACGGAAAAGTAATCGGACAAGAAGATGCTGTGAAAAAAGTGGTGAAAGCCATCCAAAGAAACAGGGCCGGACTGAAAGACCCAAACCGTCCAATTGGAACATTTATTTTCCTTGGAACAACTGGTGTCGGTAAAACAGAACTAGCCAAAGTAATGGCACGCGAATTATTTGAGTCTGATGAATCACTGATCAGAATCGATATGAGCGAATATATGGAGAAATTTGCAGTGTCCAGATTAGTAGGTGCGCCTCCGGGCTACGTTGGGTACGAAGAAGGCGGACAATTGACAGAAGCTGTAAGAAGAAAGCCTTATGCAGTGGTACTTTTGGACGAAATTGAGAAAGCGCATCCTGATGTTTTCAATATTTTATTGCAAATTTTGGATGAAGGTTTTGTGACGGATTCTCTTGGAAGAAAAATTGATTTTAGAAATACCATCATTATTTTAACCTCAAATATCGGAACCAGAGATCTTAAAGATTTCGGTGACGGCGTAGGATTCGGGACTTCTGCAAAGAAAACGAATACAGATGCAAGAGCAAGATCAACTATTGAAAATGCCTTGAAAAAAGCATTTGCGCCGGAATTCTTAAACAGGATAGATGATATCGTCATTTTCAACTCTCTGCAGCAGGAAGACATCAAGAAAATTATTGATCTTGAACTTTCCAAACTGTACAGCAGACTAGACAAGTTAGGTTACAGAGTTGAGCTGACAGATGATGCCAAAGATTTCATCTCAGAAAAAGGATGGGACAAAGATTTTGGAGCGCGACCTCTGAAACGTGCTATTCAAAAGTACATTGAAGATCTTCTTGCAGAGATGCTGGTCAACAAGCAATTTGGTGAAGGACAGACTGTTGTTCTGAAAGTGAATGAAGCCAAAGACGGGCTGGAGGGTGAAACCGTTCAGGAAGAGCAAATTGTAAAATAGTCAATATCAAATACGAAAAAAGCCACCTATCAAAGGTGGTTTTTTTATATCATTATGGAAGAATCCTCAAAAGAATATCTGCTTAAAAATATCTCTGGAATTACAAAAAACGATATACAACTTCTGACACCGTATAATAATGTGTTTTTATATTGATAATCTACAATTAGCTGAAGCTGCAAACCGACTTGAATGGAAATCGATTTTTCTTTAAGTCCCTTCTGCCTGATTGAAACCGTCTGGAAAAAAGATGGACTATGTCGAACCAATCCGTTAGCGAGTGGTAGCCGGAATAGCTGACCTAATAAATAATATTGGTAATATCGTTTTTATCAATCCTTAAAATTATGGTTTTTTTGCGAAAGTTTTAATTGTATTTTTGCAGCCTCAAACTAAGAACTCCCGTCAAGAGTTTCGTAAAATTGAAATCAAATGAAAATAGTAGTTGGCCTCTCCGGAGGCGTAGATTCTAGCGTGACTGCTTATCTTTTACAGCAGCAGGGTCACGAAGTTATCGCACTTTTTATGCGAAACTGGAACGATGCATCGGTAACATTGGAAGATGAATGCCCCTGGATCGAAGACAGTAATGATGCGCTTCTCGTCGCACAGAAATTAGGAATTCCTTATCAGGTCATCGATATGAGCGAGCTCTACAAGGAGCGAATCGTGGATTATATGTTTAACGAATATCAGAAAGGAAGGACACCAAATCCCGACGTGCTTTGTAACCGCGAAGTGAAATTCGATGTGTTTATGAAAACAGCTTTATCGCTTGGTGCTGAGAAAGTTGCGACCGGACATTACGCACGTGTAACGTCTACTTTTGATGAAAATGGGAAAGAGATTTTTCATCTTTTGGCTGGGAAAGATAACAACAAAGACCAAAGTTATTTCCTTTGTCAGTTGAGTCAAGACCAATTGTCGAAAGCCTTGTTTCCAATCGGAGAATTGACGAAACCTGAAGTTCGTGAAATCGCTAAAGAAATTGGATTGGTAACGGCGGATAAGAAAGATTCTCAGGGACTTTGCTTCATCGGAAAAGTGAGTTTGCCGACATTTTTACAACAACAATTGGTTCCGAAAGAAGGCGAAATTGTAGAAATATTCAATGATTTTGCTGAGTTTCATAAAGAGACGCCAACTTTCGATTCAAAACTGGAAGAGCTCGAATATTTGTCGGCGAAAATCAATTATAAAAAAGAGGACGGAAAAGTGATTGGCAAACATCAGGGTGCACAGTTTTTCACAATCGGGCAAAGTAAAGGTTTGGGAATTGGCGGACACAAGGAATCGTGTTTTATCATCCAGCGAGAAATGGAAAACAACATCATTTTCGTTGGCGAAGGGAAAAATTTCCCGGGACTTTTCCGCAAAGCTCTGAAAATTGAAAATGCTGAACTGCATTGGGTTCGCGAAGATTTGAGACTGAAAAACGGCGAATCTATGGAAGTAATGGCAAGAATACGTTACCGCCAGACTTTGGAAAAGGCAACGATTTATCAATTCGAAAACGGATTCTATATGGAGTTTGAAAATCTGCAGTCTGCGATTGCTGAAGGGCAGTTTGCGGCGTGGTATATAGATGATGAATTGATTGGAAGTGGGGTAATTGCTTAGAAAACCAATCGAATATATAAAAAAGGCTTTACGTAATTTTCGTGAAGCCTTTTAATTTTGACTAATTTCCTGCCAACCAATCCTTAAATTCCTTCACCCGCTCACGGCTCACTGTAATTTCTTCATTGGGCTGAAAATCTAAATCCACTTTATAATTTGGTGACGTGTGGATGTTCTTAATATAATCGGAACTGATGATAAACTGTCTGTTGACGCGGAAAAATTTGGATTCTTCCAAAACATTTTCCAATTCGTCTAGCGTGAAGTCGGTTGGAAAATGCCGTTCTCTGGTCTGTAGATAGACGATTTTGTTTTCACTGTAAAAACAGCTGACTTCGTTGATGGAGACGACTTTGAGGTTATAACCAATCTTGACCAGAATTCGTGACAGTGTTGCCTGCTCTTTTCGTACAATCTGCCGGATTTCCTGAGAATCTACAGCGCCCTGTTCCGGCAAAAAGGATTTGAACTTTTCAATAGCCTTCGCCAAATCCTCCTCTTCAATAGGCTTCAGAAGATAATCGATGCTGTTGAGTTTGAACGCTTTCAACGTATACTGGTCAAAAGCTGTGGTATAAATAATAAATGCCTTTGTAGAAACTTTGTCAAAAATATCGAAGGACAGTCCGTCTCCTAGAACGATATCGGAAAAGATCAGTTGCGGATGCTCATTTTCATCAAACCATTCCACTGCCTCTTCCACAGAATTCAGACTTTTAACTACCTCTAAGTCAGTAAATAAACTCAATAATTTTTCCAGCCTTCTGACTGCCGGTTTTTCATCTTCTATGATGATCGTTCTAATTTTCATAAGTTTTTCAGTAAATAAAAGGAATGATTTTCTTGGTCTTTTTTTTATAGCTGGTGTATTCGTCTCCAAACTGCTCCGTCAGCGCTTGTTCCTCAATCCTGATTCGGTACGAAAAAGCCACAAAAGGCGGGATGAATGCAATGGCCAAAGCTAGCCAATTATTGAGAAACAATCCTAATCCCAGAAAGGTAAGCAGCGACATAGAATACGACGGATGGCGCAAAAATCTGTAAAACCCATCTTTTTTGATTTGATGATCTTCGCGGATCGTAACATCTACTGTGAAATAACGCCCCAAAGATTTCACGATAACCATTCTTAAAACGATTCCCATAAACAAAAAGACAAGTCCGAGATAATAGATCCAGATGCCGTCAGTCATTCTTGCATCTACCGTATTTGCTGCCGCAAACGAAAGACCTATTGAGATCATAATGACGATCCAGAGGAGCGACAGAGTAGATTTGTCCTTCCCTTTGGTATCGTTTTCTCCCGAAGACAAGGCCTGCTTGTAGTAGACTTCTGTGAACAGCCAGCACGTCATCAGCGCATAAAAAATAACGACAGGAGTGCTCATTATTTATATTTTTCCATTAATTCCCGGGTCTTTTTTTCTTCCCAGTCACTTCCAAACGATCTCATTGGGGAGAAGACACTAATGGCGTGAGCTGCCAGTCCTATGCCCCAGAAAAATGGTGTTGACCATAATTCCCAGCTCCATAAGGTATCCTGTTTTCTGATATCTTCGAGATTCATAAAGATTAGCAGAATATTGACCAGGATATAGATGATAAGGTGTGAATAAAATCCTTTCAGTTTTTTGACTCTTTTTGACGCTTTGCGGTATGCAAGCGTGTTTTTTTGATTGGTAAGTTCCATGATTAAATGTTATTTTCTTTGTTAAGTATTTCCTGAATTTTCTTTTCTTCCCAGTTTCTGCCGATCGCAAACACATTCATAGCGTGCGCAGCAATTCCAATTCCCCACCCCAGCATTGGCCAGTAGAACCACAGGTGATCCGGTGATGTAAGGAAGTTGACTGCCGTCAAAAATGGAATGATGATGCAGTAGGAGATCAGGTTTCCGTAGAAGCCTTTAAGTTCTTTTACACGCTTTACCGCTCTCTGGTAGACGATATTTTCTGTGTCTGTAGTTGTGTAAGTATTCATTTTTTGATATTTTTTTTCTGTTAGTACCGGGATTTTCACTTTGAAATCTTGTGGAGATTCTTCTACAAAAACATTTTGATCTGTAAGTAGTGAGTAGCGCTGGACAATATTGGAAAGGCCAATTCCCGCACTCTCCTTCAGCTGTTCGCGCTTCTGAAGGTTGTTCTTGACAGAGAGATAGCTGCCTTCCGAATAGACCTTGATAATCAAAGGTTTGGATGATGTTGCAAAATTATGTTTGATGCAGTTTTCGAGAAGTAGCTGCAGAGACAGCGGCACCACCAGTTTTTGCTCATCCTCTTTCAAAACATCGAATTCAAAATCTACACTGTCTTCAAATCTGGTTTTCAGCAGATTGCAGTAGGTTTTTGCAAATTCTATCTCATCCAGAACGGTTACCAGCTCTTTATCTTTCTGCTCCAGAACATACCGGTAGATTTTGGACATAGACGAGGTGAATTTCTGAGCCTGATCCGGATTTTCATCAATCAAAGCAGAGAGAACATTCAGAGAATTGAAGAGAAAATGCGGATCCAGCTGATTTTTAAGGCTTTCAAACTGTGCATTGGCAGAATTGGCAATCAATTTCTGCTGCACCACTTCCTTCTTGGACGTCTTTTTCAGTTCCTCCATAAAACCTTTGGCGTGGAGAAAAGCCGCAATCATCAACGCAAAGTTTACAAAAAACCAGTTCGTAAAATTATATTTTCCCGAGAGAAACTCTTCCTGTGTAGAAACCTTTTGAATCATAACATAATTGATATAATTACAGCAGTAAACCACTATGAAATTGATAATGACAGCAGAAAGAATTCCCAGAATCGTCCTTGCTCTTGTGTTTTCTGTCCACGACAGTTTTTTATTAAGATAATCATTGATCGCTCCATTGCTAAGTCCGAGACTGAACGCATAAAGACCGGAAATCACAAAGCTGTAGCCGAAGTTGATCACCGTTTTTTCATCGGTGAAGAATGTGAAAAAGAATAAACTGGATCCCAGCGTAATCCAAAGTAGTGGTATGATGTTTTTTCTTTTCATAATAAATATATTAAGGCCTGATTTCTGAGTTCAAAAGTAGGACAGAATCAGACGCTCAGCAATAATAAATGACCGAATTGTTAAAAAAGCCTACTGAATTGTAAAAACACCCTGCGGAATCTTAAAATTATATTAAGATCCTGCGCCGCTTTGGAAAAAGGAACACAATTTGCTTTTGAAAAATCACTAATCTTTAATTTTATGAAGAGAAACGTAGAGATATTATTTGCCGGAATCTTCGGAACAGCAGCTGTTCTGGGTGTTTTGGCAGCAAGAAAATATTTAAGAAACCGGGTTTACAACAGCGATTATGCTGATCATCACCGCCTGTTCGGTACAGGAGAACGCTCGCCGTATGCAGCTTATGATGACGGGGTAGAGCTAGACGCTTTTTTATAGACACACTATTTTTTTATTATACAGTTTTCCGGTTCTCACGAATCGGATTTTTTTTGTGGAAAACTTCCCGTAATTTTAAGACAGATTTAATTTTTCAAATGATAATTTTGAAGTTACAAGCGCACTCCGGCAATGTCAGATTTCATCAGGAAAGGGCAAGGCGCCCAACGTAATGTCACCAACAAATTTGACCGATTCACGCACGAACCGGAAGATTACGAATTGGATCAAATCAAGACCCAGGTCACAGAAGTATTCCCAAAGAGCATCATCAACATTATCAAAAGTCCGGATCTGATGATGGATTATTCTATGAATCCTTACCAAGGCTGCGAGCACGGCTGCTCGTACTGTTTTGCCAGGCCTACACACGAGTTTTGGGGATACAGTGCAGGTGTAGATTTCGAAAGAAAACTGATGGTTAAGAAAAATGCACCGGAACTGTTGGAAAAGACTTTTCAGAAAAAATCCTACGTTCCCAAAACCATCATGCTTTCGGGAAATACTGATTGCTATCAACCAATTGAAAGACAATTCGAGATCACCCGAAAATTGCTTCAGGTTTGTCTGGATTACAGACATCCGGTATCCATCATCACCAAAAATGCTTTGGTTCTGAGAGATATTGACATTCTCGAAAAAATGAACGAAAAGAACCTGATTTCCGTGAACCTCAGTATTCCGACGATCAACGAGGAACTGCGCCGCGTGATGGAACCGCGAACGTCTACAGCAAAAAATAAACTGAAAGCCATCGAAGTTTTATCTGAGAAAAACATTCCCGTCAATGTGATGATTGCACCGGTAATTCCCGGTTTGACGAGTGACGAAAGTCTGGGAATCATGAAAGCCGTTTCTGATGCCGGTGCGAGAAGCTGCGGTTACACTTTGGTAAGACTGAATGACACCGTAGAACCTGTTTTCATCCAATGGCTGGAAACACATTTCCCGGACAGAAAAGACAAGGTCCTGAACCTAATACGATCTATGCGCGGCGGAAATCTGGGCGAAAAACGGTTTTTCCAGCGTTACCAGGGCGAGGGAAACATTGCCGAAATGATTCATAAAACGTTTGAAATCGGGAAGAAGAAGTTTTTTGCAAATCAGGAAAGAGCAAGCCTCACAACTGAACATTTTACGGGAAGCAGAACACAGCAATTGCGATTGTTTTAGTAATTTTAAAGAAAAAATTGATATATATTGTTATTGTTTTCGTGACCTCTTCGCTTTCTCTGATTTTTTTCAGAGCTTTCTTCGAACCGCTTTTTTTAACAATTTTCAAACGACCGCTTTTCAACCATTTTTCATTATTCTCAAAAACCTTATCTGATAATGACCGCTATTTTTTAGAAAGAGAAATTCAGTTCTATAAAAGGCTTAAACCAAAATTCAAAAAGTCTTTTGAAAATAAGATTTTGCATTTTCTTGATAGATATTCGATTATTGAACAAGATAATCTGACACTTTCCCAGCAACAAAAAATCCTGATTGCCGCAACATTTTCTGAACTGACTTTTGGAATGAATGTTAAACTTCAAGATTCCTTTGACAAAATTATTGTGTATCCGACTGCGTATTTTTCTACAATGAATCAGGATTTTCATAAGGGAGAATTCAATGCTAGACATAAAACAATCGTTCTTTCCTGGGAAGATTTTTACCACGGAATCAAAGTTTCAAATGACAATATCAATCTTGGAATCCACGAGTTTACACACGCCATTTTGCATCAGGCAACCAAACCAAGAACCAAAACATTTGATTATATTCTTTTTGAAGACGAACACCGCAAGATTTTAAATCTTTTAAACGATGAAAAATATATGAATTCTATCAAGGATTCGGGATTTTTCCGGGAGTATGCGTTCACTAATTCGAAGGAATTTATTTCCGTGGTGATGGAATATTTTTTTGAAGACCCAAAAAGCCTGAAAACCAAATTTCCTGACTTATATCAAAGATTGAAAACAATGCTGAACTACGATGAGAATTGTTTTAGCCAGTAGATTGTTTTATTTAAATTTGCACAACAAAACACAATTTTGCCAAACAAAATTCCCTAATGAAGCAATATTCCGCAAAGCGCAGCATCCAGATTCTCGCACATATTCTAGAACAATACGGCATCCATAAAATTATCATCTCACCAGGATCCAGAAATGCACCACTGGCGATTCACTTTTCCGAGATCGATGCGTTCCAGTGTTACAGTATTGTGGATGAGAGATCTGCTGCATTTGTAGGCCTGGGCATTTCAAAATCTATCAAAAAACCGGTTGCCATTACCTGCACCAGCGGTTCTGCTGCCGCCAACTATTATCCGGCTGTGGTAGAAGCATTTTACCAGAATATTCCGCTCTTGATGCTGACTGCCGACAGACCTTCCGATTTTGTAGATCTGTTTGACGGACAGACCATCAGACAAAAAAATATTTTTCAGCAGCATTCTTACGGTGATTTTGAACTGTTGGAAGATGAAAAAGACGGTGCAGACGACCACAATTTTGAAGCCATCAAAAAAGCAGTTGAACTCTGCATAGAGAAAAGTGGTCCTGTACACATCAATATCCCGCTGAATGAGCCACTTTATAATCTTGTAGATGAATTGCCATTTCTGCCGCCTGTCGAAAAAACGATCCGTAAAAAAGCGTACGAAATCCCCTCCGGTCTTGTAGCGGACTGGCACACTTCAAAACGGATTCTGATACTCACCGGAACATTGGCACCCAATCCGGAACTGGAGGCGCAGCTGTCCCAATTGGTTAAAAATCATACAGTTGTTGTGCTGACGGAAATGAATTCCAATCTGCAGCACGAGAAGTTCTTCTCTCACATAGACCGCTATATCACAGACTTTACCGAGGAAGATTACAGAACATACGCACCGGATTTATTAATTACAATCGGCCAGAATGTAGTTTCAAAAAGAGTAAAACAATTCCTGAGAAAAGCCAAGCCCGCACAACACTGGCACATCGACGAATACTGGCAGCCAGACACTTATTTTGCTTTGACACAGAAAATTGAAACAAAGGCAGAGATTTTCTTTTCAAAATTATTGAAATCTATCAATCTGGAACCACGTCCTTTTTTCAATCTCTGGGATGTTCTCAAGGACAAGAAAGATGCGAAACACGAGGAATATCTCAACAAAGCACCGTTTTCAGATTTTTATCTTTTCAAGCTTTTGGCTGCGCAGATCCCTGAAAATTACAGAATTCACTTCTCCAACAGTTCTGCCATCAGATACGCCCAACTATTTGATTTCCAGAAACACGACATCTACTGTAACCGCGGCACCAGCGGCATCGACGGCTGTACCTCTACTGCTATGGGATTTGCAATGATGGAAGACGAACCCACGATTCTCATCACCGGCGATCTTTCTTTTTTCTACGATATCAATGGACTTTGGAACCAGTATATCCCGCCGTACACGAGGATTATCATTTTTAATAATGGTGAAGGGAATATTTTCAAAATCATTCCGGGACCAAGCGGAACCAATGCTTTGGACGAATTTATTGCCACTACACATCACAGAAATGCAGAATTACTGGCGAAGAATTTTGGTTTTGATTACACTAAAGTTGAGGACGAAATCACATTGGACCGTGTTTTACCTAACTTTTTCAAGTCCAATCCGAAGCCTAAAATATTGGAAGTGATGACCTCTGAGTGTAATAATTCTGATATTCTGAAGCAATATTTTGTGGAATTGAAATAATATATTGTCACGCTTCGACTCCGCTCAGCGTGACAATCCTTAAACTATCCGTTTTAATTAGCGGTGTCAGTCTGAGCGGAGTCGAAGACCTTTCAGTTTCATTCAAAACTCCAAATCCGATTCCTTTTTTGGCAGATTGATTATTTTTTCGATTGGGTAAATGAACATTTCATCAAAATCGTTGAGCGCATTGATGAGTTGGAAATGTGAAAATGTTTCGATATTATCCAAGGTGATTTCGGTTTCCTGAATTTTTTTTGAGCTCAGCAAACTCTGTCGCATCACGCCATTCAGCAAATAGGTTTTCGGTGTGAACCATTTTTTATCTTTCAGAAACAAAAGATTGGAATACGAGCTGTCCGTTATCTGGCCGTCTTTCACAATGATGATTTCGTCTGAGCCGCTGTCTTTTTTCATTTGTTGAAATCCCGTTCTGTCGGCAGATTTAAAACTGTAATCAATCGTATTGTTGATGATAAGTTCAAAATCGTCGTGCTCTGATACCGCGTATGGCAAAATCTGCTGTGTCACGTTATTTTCCAAATCATATTCCAGCCGGAACTTGTAAAGGCCGTCTTCCTCGTGCTCCAGATGGATAAATAAACTGTAAATATCGATTTTACATTCTTTGCCAAAATGGGAAAATGTCTCGTTCATCCTTTGCTGATGCAGCTCGACAAGGAAAATCTTCTGATCTTCTACTTTGATACTTTCAATAAATCGGTACATAGATTTTGTTTTTCATTTCTTCGTATTCGCTCTGTAGATCACTTTGGTGCGTAATGCCGCCGCCACTTTTAAAAAAGAGTTTTCCGTTTTCTTTTTCTATAAATCTGATCATCACGCAGGAATCGAGATTTTTACCATCAAAATATCCTGCAATTCCGGTGTAAAAACCGCGGTTGTATTTTTCTGCCTCAAGGACAATTTCCAAAGTTTTTGGTTTTGGTGCGCCGAGAATAGATCCGGCTGGCAGCAGTTTTTGGAGGATTGAACCAATTTTGTTTTGAAATTCCGGTTTTATCTCGCCTTCAATTTCGGAGCTCATTGCGAGCAGATTTTTCTGTTTTGTTTTGATAAAATCGATTCTCTGAAAATCCTTGACGCGGACCTTGTCTGCAACCATACTCAGATCATTCCGCAACAGATCGACAACGGTGTAGTGTTCTGCTTTTTCCTTGGGATCGTTTTTGAGCTTGTGTTCCGCATTGGAGATTTCTGCATCGATGGTTCCTTTCATAGGATGGGTAAGAATTTTACCGTCGATGATTTCTATAAATGTTTCCGGAGAGAAGCAAACCAGCTGATCAGGAACCAGAATTTTATATTTTGCTTTGGAGAATCTGAAGATCTCTTCCAGTGTCAGATCTGTTTCAATTTCGGTTTTTCTGGTGTAGTTGGTAAGGTAGGAATTTCCCTTTCTTAAATTTTCCTGGACGATATGCAAGCCTTTTTGATACTCGGCTAAACTTTCGGGAAAGGCTTTCCAAGTAAATTCCGGGATGTTTGCGTACTGACTGATCACATTGGTAACATTCGGAAAATCAATCAACAAGATATTATTTTTTAAATCTGAATTTTCGAAAATCTGCACTTCATCCATCAAAAAACTGATCAGAAAGAAGAAAGGTTCTTTTCTCTGCGACAATTCGTCCATTCTTTGAAATTGGGGATTCTGAAACATTTGACAAAAGTATAGAAAAGTCTTCTAATGGGATCAAATCCTGAAAGGATATAGAATCCCGCAGCCCGGCCTGAGTGGAAATCCTTTTTTTGCAGTGGGAAACGCGCTGGCAAAAAAGATTGGGAACCCTTCGACGTCGCTCAGGATAAACTCCAGACAGATAAAGCTGCCCAAATTGAGACCATCTATTTCGCCTGTCATTAATTAAATGGTACTTTTGCAAAAATTTTGATAATGACAACGCCAAAACCGGAAATCGGAAAACTACTGACAGAAGCGTATGAATACTGGATGCGGACTATTCCGTTTCAGTTTTTGTTTACGGTGATTTATTTTTCTGTGACGATGTTTGCCGGGTCTTATGCGTTCCGTTATTATGGTCTTTTTGAGGAGATTCAGAAATTCCAGGGTTTGATTTCTACTGACAGTCAGCTGTTTCTGGATAAGTACACAGCGCTGATGCAGACGGAGAATGCGATTCTTTTTCTGCAGGTAATGATGGTGGTAAAAGCGATTATCTTCCCTCTGAATATTGGTTTTCTGAAAATCTACCGCAAGCTGGATCTTGGTGAGAAATTGGAAACAGGTGATTTGTTTGCGGGATTTAACGGTCATTATTTTTTCCTTTTTGTGATCTACAGTTTGGTTTGGAGTGTGATCAATAATTTTCTGTCCATCTTCACTTTGATCTGGATTCCGATGGCTTTATTGGTACCGGCGCTGATTTTTTTTAAAGGCTTTAATTATTTTCAGGCTTTCAAAGTCAGCGTGCAGACGTTTCAGCGTCATATTGTTTTGATTTTGATAGCCGTTATGGTTGCGATTCTTTTTTCATATTGTGGCGTGATTATGTTTTTCGTCGGTATTTTCCTCACTTTCCCGTTTTGGAACGCTATCATTTATGTTCTTTACAAACATTTAATCGGAGATTTTGAAGAATAATTGTTTATGAGTTAATTCCCGTCAAGAATTTTTTATGTAGATTTGATTTTAAACTACAAATTACAAACTACTATGGAAAATTTTACTGAATTAGAACCTGTGGGAAAAGTTCCCAACAGAGATTCCGGAAGCATTATCTCTCACGCATTCGAACTGTACAAGGGTACTTTTATCTATCCGCTGGTTGCAGGTCTTATCTTTTTTATCGCTGTGTCCATTATGGCCTCTATCACTGGTCTGGGCGCCGTTTTTATGGAAATGGGTCAGAATTCGCAGGCCACAGGAAGCTATGATCCCGAAGCTTATAATGAAGTGTACCGCAGTACGCCTTTTCTGACTTTTATGGGTGGCTTTTCTATTCTTAATATTTTGCTGTTTTCTCCACTGATCGTGGGAACCATTTATATTGCTCACAAAAAGAATCTCAACCAACATATTGAATTTTCTGATCTGTTCATCGGTTACAAGCAGAATTTTGTCAATATTGTTCTCTTCGGGCTTATTTTCTCAATCGTTGTGATGATCTGCACCAATCTTTGCTATGTGCCGGCTGTTTTTGCGATGCCGTTCCTGTTTTTAGGATATCCGTTCCTTCTTTTCCAGAATATGAATGCGATAGATGCGCTCAAAAATTCTTTTGAAATCGTAAAAAATAATTACGGCGATTTTCTGCTAATCAACTTATTGGCATACCTGTGTTCTATCGTGGGGATTTTCGGATGCTGCATTGGCATCATTATTACTTATATGTTTTATTACTCTACAATGTACTCTGCCTATTGCGCTTACGTAGCATTGCCAAGACAATTGGATTAATATAAAAAACGAAAATAAAACTATGTCAGATTGCGAAAAACAAATAGATTCTGTTGTTATAAAACAGGTGGCTTTAATCATTTTAATATGCGTTTTAGTCGGTTTGATCTGCTGGAATCTGGCATTGTTTATACCATCTTTCCTTGGTGCTGTTACGCTCTACATTGTTTGTAGAAAATACAACAATTACCTTGTCGAAGAAAAAGAATGGAAACCCTGGCTGGCTGCCACTCTGATAATGGTTGCCTCCCTGATCATCCTGATTCTTCCGGTTTATTTTATCATCGATATGTTGGTAGAAAAAATGGGTAATGCGCAGGCTTACATGGAAAAATTCAATATTTTTCTGGAAAAGATCCATCAGTTTATCTACAAAAAAGTAGGTTTTGATATCCTCAGTAAAGAAAACATTACCAAGGTCACCAATTTTGCAGGTACATTTTCTACAAAGGCGCTCAGCACTACAGTGAATACATTTACAGTCATCATGTCTATGTATTTTATCCTGTACTTTATGTTTGTGAGAGCGCGGGTTTTTGAGAGAATTGTTGCCAGAGCAATGCCGTTTAAGAGAGCCAATACACAATTGCTGGGTGATAAATTCCGAAAGCTGGTGATGGCCAATGCGATTGGAATTCCCGTTGTGGCCATCGGTCAGGGCATTGTAGCACTGATTGGCTACTGGATCTTCGGAGCGCCAAGTGCAATACTATTGTTTGCGTTGACAGCAGTTGCGTCTATGCTTCCTGTTGTGGGCGCAGCAATTATCTACGTTCCTGTCGGGATTTTTATGATTGCGGAAGGCAACACCGGATCCGGCGTTGGTGTTTTGATCTATGGTCTTGTGGTAGTAGGTCTTACAGATAATTTGCTGAGATTTACACTGCTGAAGAGATTAGAAGATATTCATCCATTGGTAACTGTATTCGGGATTATTCTGGGTATCAACGTCTTTGGGTTTATGGGACTGGTTTTCGGGCCTATTATGATGTCTATCACCGTATTGCTAATTCAGGTTTACAGAGACGAGTTTTCTGATGAAGATTCACCGCCACCTTTGAAATTGCCCAATGCAGAGGATGAGCTTGATAAAAAAATTGATTTAATTATATGATGGAAGGTTTGAATCCGGAAATTTTACAGGAAATTTGCGAAGTGAGAATGCCTTTCGGAAAGCACAAAGATATGATTCTCGCAGATCTGCCAATCAGCTATCTGGAGTGGTTTCAGAGCCAGGGAATGCCAAAAGGCAAACTGGGAATGCAGCTTTCAACAATCTATGAAATCAAAATCAATGGTCTTATGGATTTGCTGATTCCGATTCGTGGCAAGATCAGTCATCAGAAACCTAAAAATAAGGTTTATAAGTTTTAATGAATGAAAATTAAGAAGAAAATCAATACGGCTAGAAGATCACTGATGCGCAGGCTCACCAAAAATATTGGCAAATCCTACGCAGATCCAAAGCACAGAAACGATATCAATATCAATCGGATCCTGATTTCCAGACCCAATCACAGACTTGGAAATCTGCTCCTGCTCACGCCATTAGTTCAAGAAGTTCTGGAGACGTTTCCGAACGCCAAAATAGATCTGTTCGTAAAAGGTGGTGTGACGCCTATTATTTATCAGAACTACCCGAATATCAACCGCTACATCCAGCTACCGAAAAAACCTTTCAGCAGTTTGGGGAAATATATCAACGGCTGGTTCCAGCTTAAGTTCCGAAAATACGATCTGGCTATCAATTCAAATCCCGGATCGTCCTCCGGCAGACTTTCTATCCTGGCAACCAATTCTACCTATAAATTTTTTGGTGAGCACGACGACGAACTTGCCGTGAAGTATCCCGATTACAACCACGATGCCAAGAAAACGATCTACAATCTCCGGAAATTCCTGACAGAAATCGGCTGGTCTCAAAAAACTTCGAAACTGCCTTCGTTAAAGATTATTCTCAGCCAGCAGGAACTTGATAAAGGCAAAGCAGACGTCCGGAAGATAGTTCAGAACGACAAAAAAACCATTTGTCTTTTTACCAATGCAACCGGTGCCAAAATATATTCGGAAGAATGGTGGAGCAAATTTTATGACAAGTTGAAAACGTCATTCCCGGATTATAATATCATAGAATTGCTGCCGGTGGAGAATATTTCCAAACTCAATTTTAAAATTCCGCACTTCTACAGCACAGACATCCGCGAGATGGGTGGATTTCTGGCCAATTGTGCACTGTTCATCGCAGCAGATAATGGTGTGATGCACCTTGCGAGCGCTGTGAATGTGCCTACTGTAGGACTTTTTCAAGTGACGGACGAAGCTATGTATCAGCCTTACAACGATAAAAGCTTCTCTGTAAATACAAATAATGTGGATTTGGATAAAGTAATAGCCCAGATCAAAACGTCTTTGGAATAACACCACTTCTGACCTTTTTTAAACTACAACCGCGACCGCTATGAACTTTGTTCTCTCCGAGGATTATTCTCAATATAAAAATGAAATTTCAGACATTTTAAAAGATTTTAAAAATGGCGGTGTTGTGGTGGGTCACGGCGATAGAAATGTAGTCAAATACTTTGTAGTCAATGGTTTAAAATTTAATTTCAAATCCTTCAAGCAGCATAATATTATCAACAGGCACGTTTACAAATATTATAGAAAATCTAAATCCAGACGTTCTTACGAGTATGCAAAAATGCTTCTGGAGAAAGGATTCTACACGCCGAAACCCATTGCTTTTATAGAAAATCACGATTTGATTGGCGTCACTTCCAGCTATTACGTCAGCGAGCAGCTGGAAGATGTTTTCACATTGAATGAAGCGCTCTACAACCATTCTTTCCCGGAAAGAGAACGCATTATCAGGGAATACACCACGCTGATTTTTCAGCTTCACGAGAGCGGAATAGAGTTTATAGACAACGCCGGCGGCAATTTTCTTATCAAAAAAGCGGAGGGTAATTACCGATTTTACTTAGTTGATCTCAACCGGATGAATTTCCATGCAGAAATCCCGATTTCCAAACGGCTGGAAAACTTCGAACGACTGACCAATGATCTGGAAATCATCCAGATTATAAGCTCGGAATATGCAAAACTATCCGGGACAACGTATGAATTCTGCCTGAAAAAGATCGTGGATTTTACCAACAAAAAAGCTTTTAAACGCAAGGCCAAAAAGATCCTTAAATTTTATAAGTTCTTTCTGAAAAAACCTTAGGCTTTCAGCGCTGCGATTTCGTCTCTCAATTTTGCGGCTTTGATGAAATCCAGATTTTTCGCTGCCGCTTCCATTTCTTTTTGTTTTGAGATTACTATTTTCTCGATGTCATCACTTCCATAGGTGGCTTTGGTTTCCGCAACTTCCTGCATCAGAATCTTTTGCGTGTATTTTTCGTCCGGGAAATCTTTGCTTCTTCCTACCAGATTTTCGCTGATTTTTTTATTAAGAGCCATCGGAACTTTGCCGTGTTCCGTATTATACTGCATCTGTTTCTCGCGGCGGTAGAGGGTTTCATCAATAGCGGCCTGCATAGATTTTGTCATCTTGTCGGCGTACATGATTGCACGGCCATTCAGATTTCTCGCCGCACGGCCCACCGTCTGAATCATAGATCTTCTGGAACGCAGCATTCCTTCCTTGTCTGCGTCCAAAATCGCAACCAAAGACACTTCCGGCAAATCCAGACCTTCTCTCAAAAGATTGACACCCACGAGAACATCAAACAGACCAAGACGCAGATCCTGCATAATCTGAATCCTTTCCAATGTCTCAACATCCGAGTGAATATATCGTGTTCTGATTCCGACTTTTGTGAAATATTTGGTTAATTCTTCCGCCATCTTTTTGGTTAAGGTGGTCACCAAAACACGTTCGTCCGCTTCTTCACGTTTATGGATTTCCTCTATCAAATCATCAATCTGATTCATCGTAGGGCGAACTTCGATAATAGGATCCAGAAGCCCAGTCGGACGGATAATCTGCTCGATGTACGTTCCGCCGGATTTCTCCAGTTCGTAATCTGCAGGTGTTGCCGAAACGTAGATCACCTGATTCTGCATCGTCTCAAACTCATCAAATTTCAACGGTCTGTTGTCCATCGCAGCCGGCAAACGGAAACCGTGCTCTACCAGAACTTCTTTTCTACTTCTGTCGCCTCCGTACATTGCGTGAACTTGCGGGATGGTGACGTGACTTTCATCTATCACCATCAGGAAATCTTTCGGGAAATAATCTAAGAGACAGAAAGGTCGTGATCCCGGCAAACGGCCGTCCATATATCTTGAATAATTCTCGATTCCGGAGCAATATCCCAATTCGCGGATCATTTCCAGATCCAGTTCTGTCCTTTCTTCCAGACGTTTCGCTTCCAAAGGTTTTTCAATTTCTCTGAAGAAATCGACTTGTTTTACCATATCATCCTGAATCTGACGGATCGCACCTTGCATCGTCTCGGGCGTGGTTACGAAGAGATTGGCTGGATAGATATTAATCGTATCAAAACTAGAAGTTACATTTCCTGAAACCGGATCAAAACTCTGAATGGTTTCTATCTGATCGCCAAAAAACTGAAGTCTGATTGCTGTATCTGCGTAAGCCGGATAAACATCGATAACGTCGCCTTTCACACGGAAAGTTCCTCTCTGAAATTCATTCAAAGCTCTGGAATATAAGGCGCTTACCAAAGAATTGAGCAATCTCGTTCTGGAGATTTTCTCGCTTTTGGTAATTGTGATTAACGATTTTTCAAATTCTTTCGGATTTCCAACACCATAAATACAGGAAACCGAGGCAACGATCAAAACATCGCGCCGTCCGGAAAGCAGACTTGCGGAGGCAGAAAGTCTTAATTTTTCAACCTCTTCATTGATGCTCAAATCTTTCTCGATGTAAGTATTTGTAGAAGCAATAAAGGCTTCGGGCTGGTAATAGTCATAGTAACTTACAAAATATTCCACAGCATTTTCCGGGAAAAACTCCTTGAATTCCATAAAAAGCTGCGCCGCCAAAGTCTTGTTGTGCGCCAGAACTAAAGTCGGTTTCTGAACCTGATTCACCACATTGGCTACCGTAAACGTTTTTCCGGAACCTGTAACGCCTAAAAGCGTTTGGTATTTTTCGCCAATATTTATGCCTTCCACCAATTTTTCAATGGCTTTTGGCTGATCTCCAGTAGGTTTATATTCGGATTGAAGTTTGAATTGCATAACACAAAAATACGAAAAAACGTTCCAAATTTGGAACGTTTTAACAGTGTAAAAAACGTTTAAGGTTTATGGAAAATTCATGGCTAGTGGAAGTTTAAAAACTGTTGCTGCCGCTTTCCCATCTTCCGTTGCCGGTTTCCAGGTTTTATTTTCAGTGACTAATTTCATTGTTCTGATTGCTTCACTGTTAACATTTTTATTATCACCTTCTGCCTTTATATCGGTGGTTTTTCCATTTTCATCAATAGAAATATATAAAATGCATTTTACTGTTCCTTTTCCGGCAAGACCAGCTAATTCAAAATTTTGGGCAAAATCAGTTCTAAGCGCCTTTAGTCCTTCCGGAAATTGAGCCGCAGTTATCTCACTTGCAGGTGGTGGCGGTGGCGGAATCGGCAATTCGTCTTCCTTCATTTCTCTTGGAGCTGGCGGCGCAGGAACTTTTTTGCTTTCCTTAAGTTTTGCACTTTGAACAATTTTCTTTTTCGGAATGGTATCAAGCTTTAAAAATTGCTCCGTTGTGATCTCGCGAGTTTCTGATTTCACTTTAGGTCTACTTTCTGAAGCATAAACTTTTTGGACAAAAAGAATACTTAATCCTGCAAAGGCAGAAACAGCAAACATCTTTTTGAACTTTTCTGATTTTGATCTTTTGGTGGTCATCATAATAAATCGTTTTTTGGTGTTATTGAAATTGAATTGGTTGATGATAGAAATTTTCTGAGCATTCAAAACCTCAGCTAGAATAAGGTTTTGATAATCTTTGATGTTGAATTGTTTCTTTATAATCACTTCATCGGCCAGGAATTCGTGGTTGTCTTTAATTGCTTTTTTGTAAAAATAAATGGCAGGATTGACCCAGGAAATTGCCTGAAGAATTTCTACAAATATCAAATCCAAGGAGTGTTTCTGAATCAAGTGTGTTTTCTCGTGGAGAAATATTCGACGATCCATTTGATCTTTAAAGTAATTTTTGCTCAGATAAATCTTATTCCAAAAGCTGAAAGGCGGCACATCTTTTTCAATTAATCTTACCTTTTGGTTTTGATAAATAATATCAGTTCCCTTCAACGTGACGATCATTATCATAGAAATTAATGATCTGACAATCAAAACTATCACAACAGATATGTAGATAATTAAGATCAAATTCATCCAATCAAAATCTGAAGCATGACTTGTGTTCTGAATCAATTGCTGTGTTGTGATTTCTTCAAATATCAATTTATTTTTGTTTTCTGAAACCGCAGGCAAATTGATCTTTACAAACGGAATTACATATGAAAAAACCATCGCAGACAACAGGTAAAACCGATTGAACCGGAACATCTTTTCTTTCTGCAAAAACAGATAGTAAATCGCTATCAACAACGATGAACAGAGAATTATTTTTAAAATGGCAGTTTCCATTACGGTTCTATTTCCTTATCAATAATGTCTCGAAGTTCTTTCAGCTGTTTCTGGGAAAGTTTGGAATTGGAGGTGAAAAATGACGCAAACTGACTCACGGAACTGTTGAAAAAACGGTCAATCATAGAAGTCATTTCGTTTTTGAAATAATCTTCCTTCTTCACTTTTGGGAAATATTCTCTTGAGTTTCCGTAAAGTTTGTAGCCTACCAAATCTTTGTTCTGCATTCTTTTCAACAGTGTTGCGATGGTTGTTGAGGCAGGTTTTGGATCTGCATAATCTTCCAAAATATCCTTCATAAAAACCTTTTCTTTTTTCCAAAGGATTTCCATCAGGATGATTTCAGTTTCGGTCAGTTTTTGCTCGTTCATTCTACAAATATATATTTTGTTCTACAAATGTAGAATTAAAATTTGAATATGCAAATTTTATATAAAAAAAAGGATCCAAATAATTGAATCCTTGTAAAAATGAGATAGTTATAATTAAAACTTAAAGTTCACTCTCGTAAAAATCTGTCTTCCGGAGAATCCCATCTGAACCGGATCGAAAATCCCGCCTGATTCCGTATTACCATCTGAAACTGCACCATATTGTAAGGTTGAGTATCGGTTAAATACATTTTTACCGCCAATAGTCCAGGACAGATTCTTGGTAAAATCATAGCCGACAGAAAAATCTGTAGTCACTCTCGGTGTATAAATTTGGGAATCATCCGGACCGTTATAACCAACCAGAGTCACTTTATCAAACCTCACTAATTGCAGGTTTGCATTAAACTTTTGGATTTTGTAATTCAGATTCAAATTGATTTTCGTTTTAGGAGCCGAAGCTAAAATGAAAGCCCTTTCTCTGGCACTTAGAAATACATCTTCTTTTCCCGTCAATTGGGATGGTGTGTGGACATCTGATATCTCCATATCATTATAATTTCCGGCTAAAGTTGTAGACAGTTTTCCTAAACCTAAATCTGTAGTATAAGTCAAAATCACATCCACACCTCTCGATTTTGTATCTACAGCATTACTGAAAAACTGCGCCTGATCCACTTTCAAATTTGCAAGTGCAGCACCAATAACATCATCCGTCTGGTCAAAAGTACCAGTCAAAACTATTCTGTCTTTGACTTTGATATAATATCCATCAACAGTTGCCGTAAATTTTCCTGTATTGAATGTAAATCCTGCACTTCCGTTGAGAGAGGTTTCCTGTTTCAACTGGGGAATAAATGCTTGTCTTGCCAATTCACTGTCATTGGAAGCCAGCTGAACCGTGACCAGATTTCCGCCCTGAAAGTTGGTAAACTGCAGGCTGTAATACTTCTGAACCAAAGAAGGCGCACGGAATCCGGTAGAAACCGAACCTCTGAAAGCAAACTGCGGCGTAATGGCATATCTAGTTGCAAATTTTCCGTTCACAGTACTTCCAAAATCACTGTAATTTTCGAATCTTCCGGCCAAACTTACCATCCAGTTTTTGGTAATATCAAGTTCTGTATCTACATATGCAGCAAAGTTGTTTCTACTTTTACCAAGCTCTGTAGAATAGCCAGGAAAGCCTTGCGATCCGCCTGGTCTGTAGCGGATGGGGTTGGTGTCAGGATCTGTTCCGCTCCCGGGAACCGTTACCAGTAAACCTATTGGCGTATCGGCTGTTGCAACATTTCCGTTGATGTCATAAGTGGCGTAAGAACTCTCCTGCCCTTTTATCAGATTAAATTTTTCATACCGAAATTCTGTTCCCAAAGCCAGATTAAAACCCTCCAGGAAATCGAAAGATTTGGTCGTGCTAAGTCCGGTTATATTTTGAGAGAGCGAGTGTCCACCGGCATCAAAACTTGTTGGAGAATTCACACCCAAAGTCGCATTGATGGTGTTATCAATCTGATAAATAAATCTGTTGTTTCCGAAAGCATTATAGAAATCAAAGTCCCATTCGCCCAGTTTGAACTTCAAACCGTTATCGAACGTAAAGTCCATAATTTTTGTATTCTGAATCGGATTGAAACCATTTGGATAAATTTCCGGAATATTCCCATCTGCATCAGCCGATCTCGTCCAGGCGTAAGCTTTTGTATTCCTATAAGAAAATCCGGGTTGGGAATAAAAGGTCAATCCGTCTGTCAACGGCACTTCTATATTACCGAAGAAATAAACATTGTTTGATTTTGCATCTCCGAAACGTTGTCTTGGCGCATCATATTTTTCAGGATTGGCATTACGGATTGAATAATCCTTATTAATTAATTCTAATGTAAAGTTTCCAAAACCACCTTTGTTTCCGATTTTTGTCCCAAGGTTTCCACTGAAGTCAAAGGTGTTTCCATCTATTTTTTTATCTGAAACCACATCATTATCTCCGGGACTTTTAAAAAGATTGGCACCGTAAAAAGCACTGCCTTCAAAACCGTGGTTTCTGTCATTAAGAACCACATTGATAACGCCCGCAATCGCATCGGAACCGTATTGTGCGGAAGCACCGTCTCTAAGTATTTCAACTCTTTTTATTGCTCCGACCGGAATCGTGTTCAAATCTGAACCGCTATTTCCCCGGCCTCTCGTTCCAAAGATATTGACCAATGAAGATTGATGGTATCTTTTCCCGTTAAGCAACAATAAAGTCTGATCCGGACCCAAACCTCGCAGCGTTGCAGGATCTACGGCATCTGCACCATCAGATCCGGATTGTTTATTGGAATTAAAAGAAGGCGCAGCAAATTGTAAAAGCTGATTGACATCCACTTGTCCTGTAGATTGGCTGATCTGTTTAACATCTATCACATCTACAGGAACCGGAGTATTGATAATGGTTCTTTTTTTATTTCTGGTTCCTATAATTGTTACCTCATCTACCGCAGTCTCACCGGAAAGTGTATCTGCTGAAGATTGCGCAAAATAAAGTGTACTAGCTCCCAAGAAGAAAATAACACTGATTTTTCTGATTCCCATATATTTAGTCTAATTTCAATCAAATGTATAAATTTTTTAACTAACCATTGCAAAATACACACTACCACAACTAAATCATTATATAAATTGAGATAAACCCCAAAATTAATAAGGGTAAACAAATTTTTTTAATTTTTATCTTATCATAATATTATATTGTTGAATATTTTTTGCTGGCATTATTATTTCATTCAATTTTTAAAAATAAAAGTTATGCTAAAATCTACATTACCAATCCTCCTCTCGCTGAGCACTTCCTTCCTCTATTGCCAGTCCAAAGGAAAACCCAGCGAACCTACTGCTAAGGTAGAAAAAGCCAATACAGACTATCAACCTGCTTTTGCCGGCCAGACGAGAATAACGCCGGTCAAAACAAAAACACCTTATAAAGTTGAGGTTATCAACACATCATTGGGAAAACCTTGGGGAATTATCAATCTGCCGGACGGAAGATTTCTGATCACAGAAAAATCAGGTCATATGAATGTGGTTTCTGCTGATGGAAAGCAGACTTCCAAAATTACAGGATTTCCAAAAGTGGATGCCAAAGGTCAGGGCGGAATGCTGGACGTGGCTCTAGATCCCGATTTCAAAACGAATAATATCATCTATTTCAGTTTTTCGGAGCCGTACGAAAAAGGAAACCATACCGCGGTTGGAAAAGGGAAACTGTCAGCAGATCTGAAAACGATTTCTGACGTCAAAGTCATTTTCCGTGCGACTCCGACTTACGATGGTGATAAACATTACGGAAGCCGTCTCGCATTTGATAAAGATGGGAATCTTTTCGTAAGCACCGGCGAAAGATCCGATAAACAGACACGAGTTTATGCTCAGCGAACTGATAATTATTTGGGTAAAATCCTTAAAATTACCAAAGACGGCCAGCCGGCAATTGGTAATCCATTTATTGGAAAAGAGGGCTACAAACCGGAAATCTACGCCTACGGCATCCGAAATCCACAGGGAATGGCGTTGGACGAAAAAGGCCAGCTTTGGGATATCGAAATGGGACCGAGAGGCGGCGACGAGATCAATCTAATACAGGCCGGAAAAAACTACGGTTGGGGCGACGTGACATATGGCATTGAATACAGCGGTGAAAAAATCAACAATGGAACTACCCAAAAAGCCGGAACAGAACAGCCCGTTTACTATTGGGATCCTGTGGTATCGCCAAGTGGATCAACGTTTTATACAGGTAATATTGAGGAGTGGAAAAATAACCTGTTCATCGGTTGTCTCAGCGGCGAGCACATCAACAGAATTGTCATTAAGGATAATAAAGTGGTTGGAGAAGAACGACTACTTCTAGACCAAAAAGAGAGATTCCGGGATGTTTTGAACGGAACGGACGGCAATCTTTATGGGATTACAGATAGTGGAAAACTTTATAAAGTTTCGAAAAAATAAAGCGAAAATCCTGACTTTGGACTGCCCCCAAAAAATTAGACACTTTTTAGGGGCATTTTTTATGAATAGGAAAGAAAAATTTAGCGTTGCTTTCAAATTGGAATGTATTGAACTTCACCAGAATTCTTATCGTTCGATTGAATCTGTAGCGACAGAAAAAGGATTTAATGAGAGTAATCTCCGCAAGTGGATAGGCTTTTATCACAAGTACGGAATCTCGGGACTAAAGCCTAGGAAAAACAGAAGCTACTCTGTGAAGTTTAAGCTTGAAGTTTTAAAGGCCATCGAAACAGATTTCATCTCACAAAGGGAAGCGTGTATCAGGTTTGATATCGCAGCCCAGTCTACCGTCTTGAACTGGCAGCGTGATTACGAAAAAAGTGGTATTTTAGGTTTGGAAAACAAACCTAGAGGAAGACCCAAAATCATGAACGATTACAAACGTAAGAAAAGAAAGTCCGAGAAGCCATTGACCAGAGAAGAAGAACTTTTACTGGAGAATGAGAAGCTCCGTGCCGAGAACGATTTTCTAAAAAAGCTAGACGCCTTAACTCTCAAAAAGAACAAGCAGAAGCCATCGAAGGGTTAAGGCGAAAATATGACCTGTCAGTCTTGCTGGATTGTACAGGTATGGGCAGGAGCAGTTTCTACTACCATCAGAAAATGCTTCGGAAGAACGATAAATATGCGGAAATAAAAACGATGATCAAGCAGATCTATCACAGACACAAAGGACGTTTTGGGTATCGGCGTATCACTTTGGCAATGAAAGAAAAAGGAATTATTATCAATCATAAAACGGTGCTGAGACTTATGAAAATTCTGGGACTGAAAAGCATTATCCGGGTCAAAAAATACAGATCCTACCGTGGCAATCTGGGCAAAACAGCGCCAAATATCCTGGAAAGAAATTTTACAACAAACCAACCAAACAGGAAATGGGCAACCGATGTGACGGAGTTCAACGTTTCGGGAAACAAACTGTATTTATCCCCGATAATCGATCTGTTCAATGGTGAGATCATCAGTTATGAACTTGCGGAGAGACCGGTTTTTGCGCAAGTAGTGAATATGCTGAAAAAGAGCTTTAAGAAGATAAAAAACACGGAAAATATCATTCTCCACTCGGATCAAGGCTGGCAATATCAGATGAAGACCTATCAGCACTTATTAAAAGAGAAAGGAATCGTGCAAAGTATGTCCCGCAAGGGTAATTGCTTGGACAATGCCATCATCGAAAACTTCTTCGGAACTTTAAAATCTGAGATGTTTTACACCAAGAAATTTACAACCATTAAGGAATTGAAAAAAGAAATAAAAGAATATATCCATTACTATAACAACGACAGGATAAGACTCAATTTAAAA
>Ga0308164_10000211_pt1 | contig 136947 bp, 121 predicted proteins | sample PhyTR2_FD_201031 | JGI IMG/M metagenome (GOLD analysis project Ga0308164, IMG submission 201031) | Phyllosphere microbial communities from UC Gill Tract Community Farm, Albany, California, United States - DLSLT.R2 | ecosystem: Host-associated > Plants > Phyllosphere > Unclassified | place...
TCAGCATTCTGTCTGCAGCGAAAACAGGAGCCAGAAGTAAATTTTGTTTATGATCAACATATTCAATACCTGCTACTTCTGAAAAAGTAACATACGCTAAAATTGGAAGGCCATTGGCATTCGCCCATTCTTCGCTTCCCATTAAGACTGCGGATGCACCATCAGTGAAGGGAGTTGAATTTCCGGCAGTTAAGGTTCCATGCTCTTTATCAAAAGCAGGTTTTAGCTGGGAAAGTTTTTCAAGGCTGGTATCTCTACGGAGATTATTATCTTTATCTAAACCGAAAGCGGGAACAATCATATCTTTAAAAAATCCTTCGTCATAAGCTTTAGCCATGTTTTGGTGGCTTTTGAATGCTAATTCGTCCTGATCCTCACGAGAGATATTGTAATATTTGGCTGTGATTTCTGTGTGTCCGCCCATTACCAGACCGGTTTTAGGCTCCTGTCCTTTGTAGGGAATCGGCATCCAGTCCTTCAGCTTTGGAGTTAGAAGCTGTTTTAATTTTCCAAATACTGATTTTTCTTTATTGGCTTTTAAAAGCGCTTTTCTTAATCTTGGAGCAGATTCAAAAGGAATGTTGCTCATCGCTTCAACACCACAGGCAATACCGCTTTCTATCTGGCCTAATGCAATCTTATTCCCAATATAAACTGCTGCTTCAATTCCCGTATCACAGGCCTGTTGTAGATCGCATGCAGGAGTAGCAGGATCTAGCGAAGTATTCATCACAGATTCCCTGATGAGGTTACTTTCTGAAATGTGTTTGATAACGGCACCACCAGCCACTTCGCCCAGGAGTTATCCCTGTAAACTGTATTTATTGATCAAACCGTTAAGGGTTGCTTCCAGAAGTTCCTGATTATCCAGATCTGCGTAGGCTGTATTGACTCTGGCGAAAGGAATTCTGCTGTATCCTACAATCGCTACTTTTTTTGTTTCCATATTGAAAAATTTATGAGGGAAGTATTTTGAGTTCTTTATCGATCATCAACGATATTCTGTCCAAAGCCAGATGTAAATAGTTTTCATCTTCTGTTGTTTTGGAAAGCAATATTCCACCTTCAATAAGCATAATGAAAAGAGAGCCATAACCAAATGCGTCTACAGTTTGATGGACCTCTCCATTTTCCTGGCCCTCAGCAATTACGGAAGCTATTTTTTTTATCCAGCCTTCAAATGATAAGGTCACCTGCTTTTTCAGACTGGGAAAAGTATCATCAGCTTCGGTAGCAGCATTCATTAATGGGCAGCCGCCGTTTTCAAATACTGCTTTCCAGTTTTTCCGGTAAAAGCTCACAAAGGCATTGAGTTTGTCAATGGTAGTTGCGAATTCCTCTCCTAATGATCTGGCCATATTTTTAGAAAGTAAACCAGAATTGTATTGATAAACCTCAAGTGCTACTTCATCTTTATTACCAAAGTTTCCGTAAATACTTCCTTTGGTGAGGCCGGTAATTTCCGTAATGTCTGATAAGGACGTAGCCATATAGCCTTTTGTATTAAATAAAGAGGCGGTTTTTTCAATAATAAACTGTTTGGTCTTTTCTGCTTTTGACATTTACTATAATTTCAATACAAATATACAAAAATATACCGATTGGTATATTTTATTTTAAATCTATTTTTATCGAACGCAAAAGGCACAAAAATTCTAGACAGTTAAGGTTATAATGTTTAAGAAGATCACATTAGTTATATGGAAGTTTCAAAATTTCAAAAATCTGTGTGATCTGTATAATTTGCGGGAAGATATGGTAACAATCTTAGAGCATGGCTTTGAAATAGAAACCATTAAGATCTCTTAAATTAAGAAACCTTAATGGTTCAAATAAGAAATTTGAAATATAATTAAGCTAAAGTAGCATTCAACGTAATTTCAAAATTGAAAGCTGCGCTCACCGGGCATCCTTCTTCAGCAATTTTAGCATATTTTTGGAAATCCTCTTCTGAAAGTCCCGGAACTTTTGCCGTTAAAGTCAGTTCAGATTTTGTGATCTTTCCAACACTTGGATCCAGTGTAATCACAGATGTTGTTTTTAATTCTTCAGGTGTAAAACCGGCTTGGGAAAGTTCAGCGCTTAATTTCATAGTGAAACATCCTGCGTGTGCTGCAGCCAGTAGTTCTTCAGGATTTGTTCCCACTCCGTCAGCAAAACGGCTGTTGAAAGAATACTGAGTTTCGTTTAAAGTCGTGCTTTGAGTAGTTAAATGTCCGTTACCTTCTTTGATGTTACCGTTCCAAACGGCAGTTGCGTTACGTCTCATAATGTTTGCTTTTTATTGTTTTTTAATATGTTAATTTAATAATACAAAGATAGAGTGGTTACAGGCCGGATTCAATAGATAAAAAGACTTAAATATTGTACTTTTTTCCCGACGAGTAATTTTTCTTGAAATTTGAAAGGGTGCTTCCTGTTTTGTTGGTGAAAAGCCTGTTAAAATAAGCAGGATCTTCATAGCCCAGATCATAAGCGATCTCTTTGACGGGCTTATCTGTATAAAAGAGCAGTCTTTTAGCTTCCAGTAAAATTCTGTTGATAATAAACTGATTCGGCGAATCCAGATTCAGGTTTTTAAATTTATGAGTTAGAGTTTTTGGAGCGATGTGAAGTAGCTCTGCATAATCAGCTACGTTATGTTTTTCCCTGAAATGAATTTCAAGATACCTGCTGAAATTCCTGAAAATATCCAGTTCGCTACCTGGGATTTTAACGGCATCATTATTAAGATGCTGTTTCTTCCAGTTTCTGGTGGCCCGGATAATCATTTGCTTTACATAAGTTCTGATCATTTCTTCAGCAGAAGAATCTTTCCATTGAAGCTCATCTTTTATATTTTGAAATAGCCCCCTGATAACAGATGTTTCTGTTTCGGTAAGCTCTACAAAAGGAATTTCGAATACATTGTGAAACAGAAGTCCGTCGCAGGCTACCTCTTTGTCGTGGATCTGGATGCAGTAAAAGTCGCGGTTGTAATAAAGAAGTGTGGATGTTTCTTTTCCTTTCTCTATTTTCAAATGCTGGCTGGTGAGGAAAAAAAGCGAAGGTGTTGATATTTTATAATGATTAAAATCTACATTAAGTTCGTAACCTTGAGGAACAAAAAGAATTTTTATATCATATTTGAATTTGTTTCCATTAATCGTTTCCAGGTTTTCATCGGAGAATATTTCAAGTCCGAGTTTTTTGTAGTGATCTTCGAAAATAAGTTCCTGCATACAATTACTTTAGCTTAAAGGTACAAAAAAGAAGGTTTTTTAAAGAATTTAATTACTGATTCCTCATTTTATAAGATTTATTTGTTGTCCAAATCGAATTTTTAATATGATTTTTATTAAATTAACGATTCGCAATTTAAATTTCATTTTTTGATTAAATATGACATAAAAAATAAAAATTATATTATAGTTAATTAGTTTTTTGTCAAATTTGCAAAAAAGTACTGTATTGAATGATAACTTTAATTTCTTCAAAAACTAAATGAGCAAGCTAGAAAATATTTTGAGAGAAATAACGCCATTATCTCCAGAGGACAGTTTTCTTGTGTTCGACCGGATAAAGGCATCTTTTGATTTTCCATACCATTACCATCCGGAAATCGAGATCAATTTTATCAGTAAAGGAAAAGGCTACCGCCGGATGATTGGCGACCACACAGGAGAGATCGGCGATATTGAGCTGGTTCTTGTAGGGCCTAATCTACCGCACTGCTGGGCCAATCATAAATGTAAAAACAGGAAAACCCACGAGATCACCGTTCAGTTCAATCAGGATTTTTTTAATCAGTCCATGATGGAGAAAAATATTTTGAAACCCATCAGCAACCTGATGAAGGATTCGATTAAAGGGATTCTGTTTTCACAGGAAACCGCTGAAAAGCTAAAAGATTCCTTTCTCAATTTATCAAAAATGAACAGTTTTGAGTCTTTTATTGAGATCATGAAGATCCTGAACGAGCTGGCAATCGCAGAAGATAAAACCCTTTTATCATCCTATAGCATAGAACTTGAAACCTTTGCGGATAACGACAGAATGAAGGTAGTTCATGATTTTGTCCATAAGAATTTCGAAAATAAAATAACTCTCCACGATGCTGCTTCATTGATTAACATGAGTAGTGTGACCTTCAACAGATTTATTAAGAAAAGAACAGGTAAAACGTTTGTGAATTATCTGAACGAAATAAGGATCAGCTATGCTGCACGATGGTTAATGGAGAAAAATCTGACTGTTTTTGAGACGGCTTTTGAGGCAGGCTTCAATAATATAGCCAATTTCAACAAAGTTTTTAAATCCATTAAAAAAACAACGCCCACTGAGTTTAAAGAACTGTTTAAGGGAGTGAAAAAAATTGAGTAATCTATTTTAAATAAAGAGAAATACATTTTTATATTCTAAGAATCCGGATCGTTTTATCCGGATTTTTTGTTGAAAATCTGATTTATTAATCATAGAATGCTAAAAAATGCTAGATAAATTGATGAAAAATCAAAAAATATTAAACCGTCTATTTTGCTGTATATCAACAGTTAAAAGAGGGTTTTGAAAATAGACTGAAATAATAATATCGTTTTATGATAAAATAGCATTATATCTGACTGTGTACAAAATTTAGATTTGCTAATATGAATTAAATCTTAACAGAACTTTAATTATTTGATGCAAATATTGCTGAAAAATGAAGATAAATCTCATTTTAAAATGTATACGATATTTAAAGCGATGTAGTTGATTCTCAAATAAATCTTAATAAAACTAACCTTATGAGAAAAACTGTTATACCGGTTTTATTAGCTATTTCTTTATCTGCCTACGCACAGGAAACAAAAAAGGCAGATACTGCTAAAACAACCAAAATAGAAGAGGTGGTTGTTACTTCTTTGGGGATAAAAAGGCAGGTGCGGTCCTTAACGTACTCCAGCCAGCAGATTGGAGGAGATGAGCTTACAGAAGTAAAAACACCCAACCTTTTGAATTCAATCAACGGAAAGGTTTCCAATGTACAGATTAATAAAACCAATGGTGGTGTTGGAGGATCCGTGAGAATCACCATGAGGGGTGACAAATCCACAAGAAACAGTCAACCTTTGTATGTTATTGATGGTGTTCCTATCGTAAACAATACAGGTATTACAGGAACCGGTGGCCCCAACGTAGATTATTTTTCGGGGATGCCAGACACCGGAGATGTTTTAAGCACAATAAATCCTGAAGATATAGAAAGTATCAACTTCCTGAAGGGTGCTTCTGCGGCGGCTTTATATGGGTCACAAGGAAGTAATGGTGCAGTTTTAATTGTTACGAAAAAAGGGATTGCAGGAAGGAGTAGTATTTCTTTTTCATCAAGTATTACTTTCGATGGTGTCTACAATTTACCAAAATTACAAAACAGTTATTTACAGTCAACCCCTTATAATGCTGCTACCGGAGCTACAGGTACTTATGATAGCTGGGGTGCAAAAGGAGCTTCTAAAGACTATGTGAAAAATTTTTTTGATACAGGAATTACAAGGATCAATAGCTTGAGCTTCCAGGCCGGGAATGAAAAAACAACCAATTTTTTCTCTCTAGGAAATACTAATAATACAGGGGTAATCCCAACTTCGACATTTGATCAATATAATATTAACTATAGAAATTCCAGTAAATTTCTTGATGATAAATTGACATTGGATGCCAACGTAATGGCTTCTTTGCAGGATTCTAAAAATAGATTGACACCGGGTTCTTACTTTTCGCCAATTAGTAATTTATACTGGTTGCCAAGAGGAATCGATTTTGATCAGTTCAGTGGAGATAACTATACCTATTTTGATAATACCCGTTTTTTACCAGCACAAAACTGGTGGGCAATCAGACCGGATGGTGGTTTTGAGGATAGTGAAACCCAAAATCCTTATTGGATTCTCAACAAAAACCCTGTTACCACCAAAAATAAAAATTTCTACGGATCTGCAAGTTTAAGTTATGCCTTAAACAGCTGGTTAACAGCAAAATTAAGAGGAAATTATAATTATTATAATTCTGATACACAGCGTAATATTTATGCATTTTCTAATAATACTGTAAGTGGGATCAATGGAAAGTTATCAAAAAATACGATTGAGAAAACCACAACTTATAGTGATTTTATTTTAGCGGGAAGCCCAAAAATAAGTGATGATTTAAGTTTTGATTTTACGGTTGGAACAAGTATTTCTGATCTTAAATATACAATTACCAATATAGAAAACAACAGACTGTTTACTGCCAATCTTTTTACTTTAAATAATCTTGCTTGGAATGGTGAAGGGAATGGCTATAAAATTGACACTCCGCATCGACAAGATCAGTCGGTTTTTGCTAGCGCCAATTTTGGATACAAAAGATTATTGTATTTAGATCTTACATACAGAGTGGATTGGTCTTCCACATTATCAAGAGCCCCTAAAAATAATTTTGATTATTATTCCGCAGGTATTAACTCTATTTTAAGCGATGTTTTTAAACTTCCTGAAGCTATTAACTTTTGGAAAGTCAGAGCATCATACGCAACGGTAGGGAATGCTCTAGATCCTACATCTACAAACCCCCAACCTATTTTTAATGGGGGTGTAATTACAGGATCTTATAGCTCAGCACCTGTTGATATTGCAAACTTTCCACAATTTGCCTACCTGTTCCCAAAACCGGAAATGAACAAAACATTTGAAGCTGGAACAGAATTCAGATTGTTTAATAATAAATTGACTTTCGATATTACTTACTACAATTCAAATGTATCTAATCAATATCTGAAAAATGTAAGTACAGGAGGCAGTATATATGGTACCAATCTGGCAGGAATTGATATCAGTGCAGGAAAAATTCAGAATACAGGTTTCGAATCCAGTTTGTCTTACAAAGTATTTGATTCTAAAAAATTTGGTTGGACGGTTGCTGTAAATGCCTCTGCCAATAAAAATAAAATAAAAGAAGTATTCCCAATCGGTTTCTATACAGGGAGTGGCGATGTAAAACCGTTTTTCTTGGCCGGTGGTGGCTACAACGGAATTAAAGTAGGTGGTTCCTTCGGAGATATTTACGGAACGGCTTTCATGAGGGATGCGCAAGGAAGGATTATCGTCAATGCAGAAGGAGTTCCGCAATTGGCATCAGACAGACAAACGTTTTTAGGGAACCCAAATCCGAAATTTATGTTAGGTTTAAATAACACATTTAATATAGGGAAAGTAAATATTAATTTTCTGATTGATGGTAAATTCGGAGGTAAAGTACTAGGAATTACACAAGCATTGAATGACAAAAAAGGAGTAAGCCAGGTTTCTGCAGATGCCCGAGACAATGGAGGCGTTTCTATTGCCAATGCAGCGTATGCAAACGGAACACCGTACACAGGAAAAACAGATACAAGAGCATACTATGATGTAGTAGGTGGTTCAGGAGGCATTAATGAAGCGTATATGTATAATGCAACAAACGTAAGATTAAGACAGGCTTCTATCTCTTATCAATTTAGTATAAACGGTAAATATTTTAAAGATGCAACGCTAAGCTTGATCGGAACCAATTTATTCTTCCTGTATAACAAAGCGCCATTCGATCCGGAACAGGTATCTGGTGTCAATCCAGGTGGAGTTGGGGTAGATATCCTTGGTATGCCGATTACCCGTTCAATAGGTTTCTCAGTAAAAGCAAACTTTTAATACAATAATAATGAAAAATAAATATTTTAAAATATTAATGTTAGGGGCAATAGGACTTTTACCCTTATTGAACTGTACCAATAATTTTGAAGAAATAGATTCTGAATACAATGGGGTGTATGACGAGCAACTTTTGGCAGATTTCGCATTACTTACAAACCCTTTAAGACAGATACAAAGTAATTTACAAAATCCTCAAAACTGGATTTATCAATTGCAAACTAACTTAAATGCGGATATGTACAGTGGTTTTTTCAGTACAGCAACACGTTATAATGGAGGTATAAATAATACCACCTATTTTATGATGGATGGCTGGAACGAAAGAATTATGCTTAATCAACTGGAAGATGTTAATCAGCAATACAAGAATTTCAAATTAAACGCTCCGAAATATTATCCAGGAATAGATTTCTCTCAATCTTTAGCAGTCCTTAATATTTCAAGGATTTTGGCTGCACAAAAAGTTTCAGATGCTCACGGGCCTGTAATTTACAGCAAATTTGAAACACCCGGTGCAAATGGTATCACGGATTTTGATTCTCAACAAGATGCCTACAATCATTTTGTAACCGATCTCAATACAGCAATCGTTGCATTACAAAAACCAATTGGAGTAGAAGATAAAGCCGTAATTTCCAAATCAGACCTGGTTTTTGGAGGGAATACTGCCAATTGGGCAAAGCTGGCAAACTCTCTGAAACTGAGATATGCCATCAGAATCAGCTATGCAGATCCTGCAAAAGCAAAACAATATGCAGAAGAAGCACTTGCGTCATCTGCTGGATTAATTGATGACACTTCGGAAAATGCTTTAGTTTCCTATGGAAAGGCTTCCCCATTGTTTGATATTATTTATTCTTGGGGCGATTGTAAAGTCGGAGCTCCTTTAATGGCATACATGAATGGTTATAATGATCCGAGAATTTCCTTATATGCACAGCCTGCAACCGATACCGGTGTATTAAACCAATATATAGGAGTTAGACAGGGTGTAGATTTAACTCCAGGGTATGGAAGTTACTCAAAGGCAGCGGCGATCTCTGCTAATGGAGATTACTTTTCTGGCTCAAATGGTAAAAACAAAATTTTTACCGCTGCTGAAGCTTGGTTCCTTAAAGCAGAAGCTGCCATCAGAGGTTACGCAGGAGCAGGAGATGCTGGAACTAATTATAACAAAGGAATTTCTGTATCTTTAGAAGAATGGGGGAAAGCAGCAGGCTATGATGCCTATGTAAATAATTCTACCTCTACAGAGGCGCCTTATGTGGATCCGAAAAATCACTCTAACGATATTTTGACAGGAAATCCACAGCTAAGTACAATTACCGTAAAATGGAATGCCGCAGATTCTTTTGAAAGAAAATTAGAAAGAATTATGATCCAAAAATGGATTGCACTTTATCCTGATGGTTCAGAAGCATGGGCAGAACAAAGAAGAACGGGCTACCCAATCATCTTCAAAAATATATTGAATGACAGCCAGGGAACGATAAGCACCGATGCTATGATCAGAAGAATCCCTATTCCATCAAAATACCGTAACAGTACTTTGAACTATGCACAAGCTGTCCAATTACTTGGAGGCCCAGATACAGGCGGTACCAAACTCTGGTGGGATAAAAAATAATTATAATAAGCAAATCTTCAGAAGATAGAAAAAACAATTTCAAAATTTAGATTTAATTTTTTTCTCATTCCGGTGGAAGAATCTCTACTACAGATGTTCTTCATTTTAATCACGTTCGTTTCACGCCGGAATGAGACTTTTTGAAAGATTCTCTTTTCTTTAGTATTTTAGTTGAATATGGAAAACAAGAAGTCTGAAACCCGCTCAGTACAACCGATCCTCTGGATCTCTACATTATATTTCGCAATGGGAATTCCTTTTGTGACCATTAATGCGGTCTCCGGGATTATGTATAAAGATATGGGGATTTCAGATTCCAAAATTACATTTTGGACTGCTCTGATTATGTTTTCCTGGACATTGAAGCCTCTCTGGAGCCCTTTTCTGGAGATCTATAAAACTAAAAAGTTTTTTGTAGTGGCTACTCAGTTTGCCATAGGAATTCTCTTTGCGTTGATTGCATTAACACTGCCGTTGCCTGATTTTTTCAAATACAGCATTGCTCTTTTCGCGGTGGTTGCATTTTGTGGGGCAACGCATGATATTGCTGCAGACGGGACTTACATTAATTTTTTAACCAACAAAGAACAGGCAAAATATATTGGATGGCAGGGAGCTTTCTATAATTTGGCCAAAATTATCAGCAGTGGAGTTCTGGTTTATTTTGCCGGAGTTTTGGAAAAAACAAAAGGAGTAACCCATGCATGGATGATCATCATGGCAATCTATGGACTGCTGTTTTTTGCTTTAGCGATATACCATTACGCTGTTTTGCCCAAAGAAAATAAACAGGAGAAAGAAACAAGGAAAGCAAGAAATATCCGTAAAGAACTGATGGAAGTAATTACTTCTTTCTTCAAAAAGAAAAATATTATATGGGCCGTATTGTTCATTATCCTGTACCGTTTTGCGGAAGGATTTGCGATAAAAATTGCGCCTTTATTTTTTAAAGCACCAAGAACTTCAGGGGGATTGGGATTGTCGACATCAGACATTGGACTTATTTATGGCACTTACGGTTCGGCGGCATTTATTTTAGGATCTGTACTCGCTGGTTATTTTATTGCAGCCAAAGGGTTGAAAAAGTCTTTAATCTGGCTGTGCGCTGCTTTTAATATTCCATTTGTGGTATATGCCTTATTAGCTCATTTCCAACCCAGTGAATTGCTTCCCGTTGGGGTTGCTGTCGTAGTGGAATATTTTGGCTACGGATTCGGTTTTGTAGGGCTGATGCTGTACATCATGCAGCAGATTGCACCGGGAGAGCACAAAACAGCTCATTATGCTTTTGCAACCGGCATTATGAATCTTGGGGTAATGATTCCGGGAATGTTCAGCGGGATGATCAGCGATTGGGTAGGCTATAAAATGTTTTTTATCTGGGTCTTGATAGCGACCATACCTGCTTTTATTGTCACGCTGCTGGTACCGTTTTCCTATCCTGAAAAATTAAAAGAACACTAATTATTTATTGAACATATTAAATAAAAGTAAAAATACTTTATGACATTTCAACCAGCAAAGATCCCCTGGCAGGATCGTCCGGAAGACAGCCGCGATATCATGTGGCGCTATACTGCAAATCCGATCATCAACAGATATGCAATACCTACATCCAACAGCATCTTCAACAGTGCCGTAGTTCCTTTCGAAGATGGGTTTGCAGGAGTGTTCCGTTGCGACAATAAAGCCGTGCAGATGAATATTTTTGCAGGCTTCAGTAAAGATGGAATCAATTGGGAGATCAATCATGATCCGATAGATATGCAAGCCGGAAATACCGAAATGATAGAATCGGATTATAAATACGACCCTCGTGTTGCCTTTATAGAAGACCGCTATTGGATTACCTGGTGTAACGGATATCACGGTCCAACCATTGGAATTGCCTATACGTTTGATTTTAAAGAATTCTTCCAGTGCGAAAATGCATTTCTGCCTTTTAACAGAAACGGAGTTCTTTTCCCTGAAAAAATAGATGGTAAATATGCCATGCTGAGCAGACCGAGTGATAACGGGCATACTCCTTTTGGGGATATCTACATCAGCTACAGTCCGGATATGAAATACTGGGGCGAGCACCGATGTGTAATGAAAGTAGCACCATTTGAAGACAGTGCGTGGCAGTGTACCAAGATCGGTGCAGGCCCGGTTCCCATCAAAACAGAAGAAGGATGGCTGCTTTTCTATCATGGCGTAATCAATACCTGCAGAGGGTTCCGGTATTCTATGGGAGCATCATTGCTGGATCTTGAGGACCCGTCAAAAGTATTGTACAGAACAAAACCCTACTTGCTGGCTCCGGCTGAATTGTATGAGCTTACAGGAGACATTCCTAATGTGGTGTTCCCATGTGCAGCACTTTCAGAAGGGGATAAAGTAACGGTGTATTATGGCGCGGCGGATACCGTGGTAGCCATTGCGTTTGGATATATTTCAGAAATCATTGATTTTATGAAAAAGAATTCGCTTTAAACCAATTGAAAATCTATGAGATATGCTGGTTAACTTTATTTTTCCGCTTATTGAAATCACTGTTGAGGTTTTTATATTGTTGAATAAATCTCTAAATTGAGAAATTTTTAAGATTTCCCTATTATGAAAAAAGAATTGCTTGTATTTTTATTGATAACCCTGTTTTCCCATACCGTAAATGCTCAGCAGCGAAAAGATGATATCCTTTCCTGGGTAGATCCGTTCATAGGTACCGGAGGCCACGGTCACACATTCCCCGGGGCGACTACACCGTTTGGAATGATCCAGCTCAGTCCGGATCAGAATACCAAAAGCGGCGACTGGGACTGGTGTTCGGGTTATCATTACAGCAGCAAAACCATCATGGGATTCAGTCATAATCATCTCAGTGGAACAGGTTGGGCAGATCTTGGAGATATTCTGGTAATGCCGACTGTGGGAAATATAAAAATGCTTCCGGGAACAGAAGACAAACCGGAAAGCGGCTACCGTTCAACATTCAGCCACGAAAAAGAAACTGCTTCACCGGGGTATTATTCCGTGATGCTGGACAGCTATGGGATTAAGGCAGAATTAACAGCTTCTCCGAGAGTAGGTTTTCACAAATATACTTTTCCAAAAAGTGAAGAATCTAATGTCATCATTGATCCTACCAATAAAATTTTTGGAAATATTTACCATACTCTCGTAAGCATAGAAGGAAATAATAAAATCAAAGGATACTGCTACAGTAATGGCTGGGGCGGAAAACGTTTTGCTTATTTCGTATTGGAATTTTCAAAACCATTCAAATCCTACGGAACTTATTCTAAAGGAAAAATAAAAGAAAATGAAAAAATAGCGCTTGCTAAAGATGCCAAAGCTTTTGTAAGATTTTCAACTGAGGAAAATGAAAGCATTGAAGTAAAAGTTTCCCTATCTCCGGTAAGTACGGAAGGTGCTCAGGAAAACTTTGATGCCGAAGCTAAGAATGTGAATTTTGCACAGGCTAAAGAAAATGCACAGAAAACATGGAGGGATCTCATCAGCAGATTCCAGGTAACAGGTGGTACCGAAGACCAAAGGAAAATTTTCTACACCGGAGTATATCATACGTTCATTGCACCCAACCTGTACATGGATACCAATGGAGATTATGTTGCCGCACAGGAAAATATGAATACCAAATGGTTTACCAACTACAGTACCTATTCGTATTGGGACGGTTTCAGGGCAACACACCCTTTGCTCACCATTATGGATCAGAAACATACCAAAGAATTTGCAAATTCCCTGATCAGCAGGTATACAGACCGCAAAGATCATATGCCGATTTGGGAACTGTGTGGGTATGATAACTTCTGTATGCTAGGTTATCACAGTGTATCCGTAATCTGGGATGCTATTTCCAAAGGAGTACCGGGAATTGATCAGGAGAAAGCATTTGCAGCCATGAAAGATGCTTCCTTAACAGATAAAATGAGCAGCAGCGATGGTGGTGGAGGTCTTAATGATTATATTAAATTAGGCTACACCCCATCAGAAAACGGAGCTTCAGTTTCTGCAACCCTAGAATATGCGTATGATGACTGGTGCATCCAACAGCTTGCTGAAAAATTAGGTAAAAAAGACGAAGCGGAAGTCTACAAGAAACGTTCTATGAGCTTCCTTAACACCTTCAACAAAGAAAATAAGCATTTCTGGCCAAAACAGAAAAATGGAGAATTTTTACCAGATTTTACATTAAATGACTGGAAAAAACTACAGCCGAATTGGGTTTCAGGAAATATCTGGGCGTATGATTTCTTCGTTCCTCATCAAATCGATGAAATGATCGACTTATACGGCGGAAAAAAAGGCTTTGAAGAAAAACTAGACAAAACCTTTACCGAAGAACTTAAAATGATTGGCGAACAACATGTTGATATTTCAGGATTCATCGGTTCTCTGGGATTCGGTGATGAGCCGGGACATCATGTTCCTTACCTGTATAACTACGCAGGATCACCTTATAAAACCCAGAAAATGATCAAGTTCATCCGCGATAATATGTATGCGGCAAAACCTGACGGAATTGTCAATAACGAAGACTGCGGCCAGATGTCAGCATGGTATATTTTCTCTTCAATGGGCTTTTATCCGGTGACTCCCGGAAAACCTGTTTATGCCATTGGAGCGCCACAGTTTCCTAAAGTGTCTTTGAAGTTAGAAAACGGAAAAACATTCACGGTAATTGCTGAAAAAATTTCCGATAAAAATATCTACGTTCAGAAAATGTTCCTGAATGGGAAAGAATTCAAAAGCTGGGAAATCAACCACAGTGATATTATGAATGGGGGCGAACTGAAATTTGTAATGGGAAGCAAACCCGTACGATAAGTTAATAAGAAATAAAAAGAATATAATGGAAAGGAGAAAATTTATAAAAACAAGTGCAATTGCAGGAGCTGGACTGCTGTTTACTCAAAATATTTTTGCAAAAACGCTGAGCATGGAAGATTTTCCTGTAGTTCGTGTTCCTAAAGATAAAAGACATTTTACCAGTGAAGCAGTAGACAATGCCATTGCAGCTTTTAAAAAGAAAGTGAAGAATAAAGAGCTCTCATGGCTTTTTGAAAACTGCTTTCCCAATACTTTAGATACTACTGTTTTTTATAAAGAAATAAATGGAACTCCGGATACTTATGTTATTACAGGGGATATTGATGCCATGTGGCTCAGAGATAGCTCCGCACAGGTTTTCCCATACTTGCAGTTCTCGAAAAAAGATGAAAAACTTCACAAACTAATTGCCGGGGTGATTCACAAACAGACAGAATTTATTCTAAAAGATCCTTATGCCAACGCTTTTTACAACGATGAAAATAAAATAAGCAAGTGGAAAGAATACGATCATACGGATATGAAACCCGGGATTCATGAACGAAAATGGGAGATCGATTCATTGTGTTATCCTATCCGTCTCGCATACCATTTCTGGAAAGAAACAGGCGATACAAAACCTTTTGATAACAACTGGCTGCAGGGGATCAAGCTGACATTGCAGACTTTCACAGAGCAACAGAGAAAAACAGATTTAGGACCGTATAAATTCGAGCGTACAACAGCCTGGGCAACGGATGGCGTTGCAATGGGAGGCTACGGATATCCAACTAATCCGGTCGGTTTGATAAGCTCAATGTTCCGTCCGAGTGATGATGCGACGATTTATGGATTCCTTATTCCGTCTAACTTATTTGCAGTCGTAAGCTTGCGTCAGGCAGCAGAAATGGTTTCACAGATTAAAAATGAAAAAACACTGGCTCAGCAGTTGAACAGCCTTGCCGATGAGGTTGATGCAGCCATTAAAAAATACGGAATTTATAATCATCCTCAGTACGGAAAGATCTATGCTTTTGAAACAAATGGTTTCGGAAGCTATAATTTAATGGATGACGCGAACTGTCCAAGCCTTTTGGGACTGCCATATCTTGGGGCTGTAAAAGCTGATGATCCTGTTTATGTAAATACCAGAAATTATGTTTGGTCAAAGGATAATCCATTCTTTTTCAAAGGAAAGCTGGCAGAAGGAATCGGCGGCCCACACATTGGTCTTGATATGATCTGGCCAATGAGCATTATTATGAAAGCATTAACCACCAATGATAAAAAAGAGATCAAATGGTGTATAGATACATTACAGAAAACCCATGGCGGAACTGGATTTATGCATGAATCCTTCCATAAAGACAACAGCAAAAAATTTACCAGAGAATGGTTTGCCTGGGCGAATACCTTATTCGGTGAACTGCTATGGAAAACCTTTAACGAGAACCAGGATTTATTGACCTAGAATTTTGACTGTATAACACTAAAGACAAAAACGTAATGGAAAAGAGCAAAACTTTTACGCCCGTAGAGCAATCATTTCTAAATGATGTTCCACGCAACAATAAGGTGAATGTTCCCTATATCGTTGTAGATAATTTTCCGAATTTAGGGATGCTTACAGCATTGCGTTTCCTGGAATGGGTTCATGAAAACCCGGAAGGAGTTATCAGTCTTCCTACAGGCAAAACCCCGGAATATTTTATTTTCTGGACCCGGCATATCCTTGAGAACTGGGAAAATGAAAACATCGCTGAGCTAAGGAATAAACATGGTTTGTTATTTCAGGATAAACCATCTTTGGCTGACCTCCGTTTTGTTCAGATTGATGAATTTTATCCGATACAGTCATCACAGGCGAATAGTTTTTATCATTATGTCAACAAATATTATATCGAAGGCTTTGGGCTAAAGCGGGAAAATGCATTGCTTATTAACTCCAATGAAATCCCTCTATCGGAAGGAAAAAGCTTTGAAGAAGTTTTCCCTGAAAGTAAAGTAAATCTTGAACTGAGATACAGAGAAGGCAGAAGTCCTTTGGAACAATTACAGAAGGAATCTATTTTTCTTATTGATAACTGGTGCTCAGAGTATGAAAAGAAGATCCGCAGGCTGGGTGGAATAGGCTTTTTTTTAGGCGGAATAGGTCCTGACGGGCATATCGCTTTTAACATCAAGGGTTCCGATCCTTATTCCACAACAAGGCTTACTTCCACTAATTTTGAAACACAGGCCGTAGCGGCAGGAGATCTTGGAGGCATTGAAATTTCCAAGGAAAGGCTCATAATCACCATTGGCCTGGAAACCATTACCTATAATAAGAATGCAGTGGCGATTATCTTTGCAGCCGGAGAAGCAAAGGCTCCGATGATAAAAAATGCACTGGAACTTCCGCCATCCAACCTTTATCCTGCTTCCGCTCTTACAGGCCTTCCGAATGGCAGATTTTACATTACATGGGGAGCCGCCGGGATGCTGAATGATTATATTGATGATTATTACCGCTCAGGAAACTGGTCCCAGGAAAAAACAGACAAAGCTGTCATGTCTCTGACCCGGAAGCTGAATAAATATGCGGAACATCTTACCTTGCAAGACTTCAGGGAAGACCAGTATACTCAGCTTATTCCTGATCTGGGAGAACATATAGTTCCATCAGTCATTGATTCTATTACAAATAAAATCAAAAAAGGAACAGAAAAACTCAGTAGTGAAGTCTTCTATCATACGGGGCCTCATCATGATGATATTTCTTTAGGATTGCTGCCTTACATCCATTATCAGTCGCGTAATGAGACCAATGAATCCCATTATTCGGTGCTTACCTCAGGATTTACGGCGGTAACCAATAAGTTTTTAATAAAACTCCTTTATGATACTTTTTCTTTTGTTCAGAAAGGAGAAATAGAAATGCTGAAATATCCGGATTTCTTTGAAACAGGATATAAAAGTAAAAAAGATAAAGATGTTTATCATTACCTGATTAACATTGCTTCCGGAAATGCTTATGAAAGATCTAGAGCTGTTTCCCACAGGATGGTAAGAAATATCGTTGAACTTTGGGATCTTAAAAATACTCAAGATCTGGAAAGAAAGATCAGCGAAATTATTTCTACCGTAAATTTAAGTTATGACGGTCAGAATCCTGAGCTTAAGATTCGGATTTTGAAAGGAATGATCCGTGAATATGAAGAAGAGCTGGTTTGGGCACATTTTGGAGTAAGAACCAAAAATGTTCACCATTTGAGACTGGGGTTTTATACCGGAGCTATTTTTACAGAGAAACCCAACAGGGAAAGAGATGTTATTCCTGTGCTGCAACAGCTTAGGGATATTAATCCCACTGTAATAAGCCTTGCTTTTGATCCGGAAGGGAGCGGCCCAGACACGCATTATAAGGTACTGCAAGCCATTGCTGAAGCAGTAAGGGAATGGGGGAAAGAAAAAGACCTTTCAAATGTTAAGATCTGGGGATACAGAAATGTCTGGTATCAGTTTAATGCAGCAGATGTGACCCATATTTTTCCGGTATCGCTAAATGCGATGAGTACAATGGACGAAAGCTTTACCAACAGCTATATGAGCCAGGTGGATGCTTCTTTTCCAAGTTACCGTTACGACGGGAAATTCAGCCATCTTTCTATTCAGACCTGGGTAGAACAGTTGAAAGATGTACAGTTGGTTTTAGGAAAGCCTTATTTCTACAACAATGAAAGTCCGCGCCTAAGGGCTACACATGGACTGCTCTTTTTCAAAGAAATGGGGGTGGAAGAGTTTCTGAAATCTGCGAGGGAGCTGGAGAAATCAACGGAAGGAATTTTCTGATTTTAATTGATGCTGCAAAATTAAATTTCAATGACGAAATTTTAGATAAATACCAAACAACATTTAATAAAAAAACATCATGAAAAAAGCCATTACTACATTGATCTTAATGATCATTCATGCAATACCTGCGTTGAATGCACAACAGCTTAATCCTACAGGAATATGCTATGTGGAAGTGAATAACAACAATCTCCTGAATGCGGGATCGTACAAACTGCAGACATCAGGAAAATATTTGTTTAATGTCGTCAATATTTTTGCTGCTAATATCAATTATGATACAGGCAGGGGCAGACCTTATCTGTACTGTAACAATAACGTTACAAAAATCCTCACCAATGCAGCTACCTACATACAACCGCTTCAGGCAAAAGGAATGAAAGTAGTGTTAACTGTTCTGGGAAATCATCAGGGAGCAGGGATTTGTAATTTCCCTACCCGTGAGGCAGCTAAAGACTTTGCACAGCAGCTTGCAAATACTGTCAATACATATGGTCTTGATGGGGTTGATTTTGATGATGAATATTCCGATTACGGACAAAATGGAACCGGCCAGCCCAATGCCAGTTCTTTTGTAATGCTTGTACAGGAATTAAAGGCGTTGCTTCCCAATAAGCTCATCACGTTTTATTATTATGGTCCTGCTGCTTCAAGGCTTTCCTGGAATGGGCTTAGAGTAGGCGATTACGTTAACTACAGCTGGAATGCCAACTATGGAACGTTTTCTGCACCCAATGTTCCGCCTCTTACCAATGCTCAGATCTCTCCGGCAGCGGTATGGATGGGAAATACTTCCAACTCTACAACAACCAGCCTTGCCACCCAGACAAAAAATGGCGGATATGGAGTATTTATGTGGTATGATCTTCATGGAACCAATGAAACCACACAACTTTCAGCTGGTACACAAACCTTATACGGAGAACAGACGGTTTTAAGCAGTCCTTTACAATCATGGACGCAGGGAACCAATTGTGATGCTCCCATCGGATTATTTACCAGCAATCTTACCGGGACAAGTGCAAAGCTTAACTGGTCAGCGGTAGGAACCAGCACTTATGATATAGATTATAAGCCAACTGCTTCTACTACATGGACGAATGCGGCAACGGCTACTACTGCTACTTCGGTAACCATCTCAGGATTAACAGCCAATACAGAATACGATTGGAGAATCAGAACAAACTGCAGCGTAAAAAGTACCTATATGTTTGCTCCTAGATTCAACAGCGGATCAGGAACAGCTCCTTCCGGATCTACCTCTCTTTCACTTGATGGAAGCACAGAATCAGGTGCAGCGGGAACTCTAAACTTAACAGGTTCGGCATTGTCGTTCGAAGGCTGGATAAAACCATCCTCTTTCAAATCTGCATCTCCTTATATCTCTTCTCTTATGGGAACTGAGGTAAGCGACAGCAATTCAGCATTTTTAAGACTGGGAGATGCCAATATTGCCAATAACAAGCTTCAGTTTGTGGTAAGTATCAATAATGTACAGCAAAAACTCACGGCTGCTACTGCATTGAATGCCAATACATGGTATCATGTTGCAGCAACTTATGATGGTGCAAATATGAAAATTTATATCAATGGTGTTCTTGATGCTACTAAATCTCAAACGGGAAGTGTGAGTTCAAATGGGGCATTTAATGTAGGATATTTGTATAATACTTCCAGAAATTTTAACGGAAAAGTGGATGAGGTACGTGTTTGGAAAAGAGCATTAAGTCAGACAGAAATCAGCCAGAATATGTGTAATGTAGCACTTCCGGCTACTTCTCTTGCTGCTTACTGGAAATTTAATGAAGGAAGCGGCTCATCTGTTCAGGACAGTTCAGGAAATGGAGTAACATTGACGCTTACTGGTGTGGATACTTCCAACTGGGGAACAGATATCCCATGTCCGGCAGGTTCTTCGGCAGCAAGAAATCAGGTTGCAACAACCCTGAAAGAGGTTACATCCAAAAATCAGGTGAAATTATACCCGAATCCTGCCAGCAAATCTTCACCACTTACAGTTTCGGTTCCGGAAGAATATAACAAAGGGAAACTAACGGTATACAGCCTTACCGGTAACCCGCTGGAAACAAAAACAATCAATGCCGGAGATCAGCAGTATGATCTTTCAAGGCTTAAAGAAGGAAATTATATTATTCAGTTTGAATCTCAGAATGGAAGCCTGAAACAAACTGAAAAATTAATTATAAAATAAAAAAATTACCATCACCGGGTTTCTGCCCGGTGATTTTACCAAAACTAAAATTAATATCTATGAAAAAAAAATCTATTCTTACTGCCCTGGTCTTGCTGGTCATACAGGCAATATCTACGCTCAATGCGCAGCAGCTTAATCCTGTCGGAATATGCTATGTAGAAGTAAATAACAACAATATACTGAATGCAGGATCTTATACTTTGCAGAATACCAACAGACAGCTGTTTGATGTGGCTATTATTTTTGCGGCCAATATTAATTATGACGTATCAAAAAACAGAGCTTATATTTCCAATAATAACAATGTCACAAAAGTTCTGAACGACGTAAATACTTACGTAAAGCCTTTACAGCAGAAGGGAATGAAAGTATTGCTGGATCTTTTGGGAAATCATCAGGGAGCCGGAATATCCAATTTTCCCAATAGGGAAGCAGCACGTGACTTTGCATTACAGGTTGCACACACCGTATATACCTACGGTTTGGATGGGGTAGACCTTGACGACGAATATGCAGGTTATGGCAACAACGGAACTGGCCAGCCTAATAACAGTTCTTTTGTGATGCTGTTGCAGGAACTAAAAGCGGCAATGCCAGATAAACTCATTACGTTTTATTATATAGGCCCTGCTACTACCAGACAGAGCTACAATGGTGATGCAGCAGGAAATTATATAGACTACAGCTGGAACGCCTACTATGGAACATACAATGCTCCTGTAGTACCGCCTCTTACAAATACTAAGCTTTCCGCAGCAGCAATATGGGTAAATAATACCACGGCTTCTATACTTTCAAGTTCTGCGACCAGTACAAAAAATGATGGTTATGGAGTGTTTATGTGGTATGACCTTAATGGAGCCAATAACGCCAGCTACTTAAGCACAGGTTCTAATATTCTTTACAATGAAAATACATTGCTTACCGGACAGCTTTACTCGTGGACTCAGGGAGATACCTGCGATCCGCCTTTAGGACTGGAAGTAACCAATACTACAGGAGTTTCTGCCAAATTAAACTGGACGGCCAGTGGCTCCCAAACCTATAATATTGATTATAAACCGGCTAATTCAACCATCTGGACAAACGTTGCCAACAATTATACAGGAAGCAATATAACCATCAACAATTTAACTCAGAATACAGATTATGACTGGAGGATACAGTCGAACTGTTCTGCAACCATAAAAAGCACTTACCTGTTTGCGCCTCGTTTCAATTCCGGCAGTACATGTGGAACGCCATCCGGTCTGAAGTCTGAAAGCTATCTGGGAACAACAACAAAAGTATCTTGGGATGCAGTAGGAACTGCAACTTCATACACCCTGCAGTATAAAACAGCTGCGGCAACTTCATGGACTGAGGTTCAGAATATTACCACTAATTCTTATACATTGCCTGCTCTAACGGAAAATACAAATTATGTATGGAAAGTACAGACCGTATGTGGCGGAACAAATACCAGTGTATACTCCGGTGAAGCACCATTTAACAGTGGATTTGCTCCTGTTCAGAGTCCCGGCGCAAGATCTCTTTCTTTCAACGGAAGTACCCAATATCTGAATGCAGGTCAGTTTAATCTTAGCGGAAATGCGGTAACACTTGAAGGATGGGTGAAAGTTAATGCATTCAAGACTGCTTTTCCTTATATCTCATCCGTGATGGGTATTGAAGTGGGAGATAACAATTCTGCAATGCTAAGATTTGGAGATGGAAATTTAGCCAACAATAAATTACAGTTTATATTAAGCTTTGGAGCTGCCCAGGTGAAGCTTAACAGTGTTACAGGATTGAATACAAATACGTGGTATCACATCGCTGCTACTTATGACGGCTCTTCCATGAAGATCTATATCAACGGAACTCTTGATGCGAGTGCTACAGCTTCGGGTAATTTTACAGCAAACGGGATAATGTACCTTGGTAGAAATTATGAGAATGGACGTACCCTTAATGGATTTTTAGATGAATTCAGAGTATGGAAAAGAGCATTGACGGCTACTGAAATTCTTGCTAACAACTGTTCTGTTCCGGCCAATGCATCAGGCCTTGAAGCCAACTGGAAAATGAACGAAGGAAGCGGAAACGGAGCGTTGGATGCAACAGCCAATACCCATTTTGCCACCTTGATCAGTATGACCAATACCAACTGGAAAACAGATGTAGCCTGTGCGGTATCATTATCAACAAAAGATGTAGCCTCTGAAAAAGGAAATACGATATATCCAAACCCTGTTAAAAAAGGAAATGATATTCATTTTACCATCAATGAGCGCACTGCCAGCGAAATCGTATTGTATGATATGGCAGGAAAAGTAGTGGCAATTCAAAAAATTGATAAAGATAATGTGGTCATCAATACCCAGAAATTATCTTCAGGAACATATATCTATACCATCAGCTCGAAAGACCAGAAAGTTCAGTCTTCAGGGAAAGTGATTGTAGAATAAAAGACTAATCCTCAAAGGAAATATAAAAAGTAGAAATTAAATTAGAGGATTCTAAGATGGGCAGACAGAGAGCAAATTGCTTTCTGGTCTGTCTGTTTTTAAAGTAAATAACAGAGTAGGAAAATAAATTAAAAGGATATGCAAAATATAGTAGGAATAGACATTGGCGGTTCGCATATTACCATGGCGCAGGTTGATCCCGAGAAAAGAGAAATTATTACTTCCACCTATGTGAGAGAGCATGTAGATTCATTTGGTGCCAAAGAAAATATTTTTTCTGCATGGATTTCTGCCATCGAAAAAGTGACCCATGATTTGGCTAAAGATGAACTTCTCATCGGTATAGCCATGCCCGGTCCTTTTGATTATGAAAACGGAATATCACTCATACAACAGGGGAAATTTATCGATATCTATCAGGTCAATATAAAAGAAGAATTGGCAAAAAGGCTTTCGATTTCAACCGATCAGATTCATTTTGTGAATGATGCCGGGGCTTTTCTAGAAGGAGAAGTTTTCGGAGGCTGTGTACAAAATTACAGCAAAATTTTCGGGGTGACACTGGGAACGGGATTGGGAACCGCTTTTTATAATGGAGAAAACGCATCAGATGAAGATCTCTGGGATTCTCCTTTTAAAGATTCCATCTGCGAAGATTATCTTGCAACACGCTGGTTTGTCAATTATTACCATGCATTAACCGGTGAGGAGATTACCGGAACCAAAGACCTGTTGGATAAATCCCAGGAAATTCAAACCAGAATATTTGATGAGTATGCAGATTCCTTTGCAGAATTCATTATTAAATATGTAAAGAACTACCAACCAGAAGTTTTGGTCATAGGCGGAAATATTGCGAAAGTATACCCTTATTTTAAAAAGAGGTTAAATCAGCATTTAACAGAACATAAAATCGACCTTCCTATTAAAATTTCTGCTATTTTTGAAGACGCTGCTATTCTTGGTGCTGTGGGCTATGCATTAAAAAAAGCCAGAATCAATTTAACAAAATGATACCATGAAGTTTTTATTTTCAACCATTTTTATTGCTTTACACATCTTTGTATTAGGACAGGAAACAGCTCCTGCAGACTATGTAAACCCCTTAATGGGAACCCAGTCTAAGCCATCTTTATCCAACGGAAATACCTATCCCGCCATAGGACTTCCCTGGGGAATGAACATCTGGACACCGCAAACCGGAAAAATGGGTGACGGATGGGCTTACACCTACGATGCAGACAAAATAAAAGGCTTTAAACAGACCCACCAGCCATCCCCATGGATGAATGATTACGGCGCTTTTTCCATTATGCCGGGAGTGGGTAAGCTGAAATTTAAAGAAGAAGAACGGGCAAGCTGGTTCAGTCATAAAGCTGAAAATGCAAAACCTTACAGCTACAGTGTTTATCTCGCTGATATCAATGTAAAAACAGAACTTACCCCAACGGAAAGAGCCGCTTTCTTCAAATTCGATTTTCCTAAAACAGACAGCGCCTATATTGTTATTGATGCCTTAAACAAAGGTTCTTACATTAAAATTCTTCCCAAACAAAGAAAAATCCTGGGGTATACCACCAAATATTCCAGAGGGAAGTATGATAATTTTAAAAATTATTTTGTCATTCAGTTTGATAAAGATTTTGATCTTACCACTACCTGGAAAGACAGTGCATTTGTGAAAAATCAGTTAGAAATTACCAGCGATCATGCGGGAGCAATTGTTGGATTTAAATTAAAAAATAAAGAAAGTGTGTATGCAAGAACAGCTTCCTCATTCATTAGCTTTGAACAGGCAGAACTCAATCTGAAAAGAGAAATTGGAAGCAGAACTTTCGAACAGGTAAAAACAGATGCTAAAAATATATGGAATAAGACATTGGGAAGAATTGAAGTGAAAGGAGGAACGGATCAGCAAATAAGAACATTTTATTCCTCTCTGTACCGAACCTTATTTTTCCCTCAGAAATTATACGAGATCGATGCCCAAAACAAAGTAAAACACTGGAGCCCCTACAACGGGAAAATTCTGGATGGTAAAATGTTTGCAGGAACAGGTTTCTGGGATACGTTCCGTGCGCTGTATCCTTTCCTGAATCTTGTATATCCAAGCATCAATATTGAAATGCAGGAAGGCCTTGTTAATACTTACAAAGAAGGAGGATTTCTTCCGGAATGGAGTAGTCCCGGATATTCCGATATTATGATTGGAAACAACTCAGCTGCAGTAGTGGCAGATGCCTACATTAAAGGACTTCGAGGATATGATGTGGAAACCCTGTGGCAGGCCGTAAAACATGGTGCCAACAACGAAGGTCCGATTGATGCCGTCGGCCGTAGAGGAGTTCAATATTACAATACATTAGGTTATGTTCCTTACGATGGTAAGATCAATGAAAATGCAGCCAGAACATTGGAATACGCTTATGATGACTTTGCCATTTATCAGCTAGGAAAAGCATTGGGAAAACCAGCTTCAGAAATTGATATTTATAAAAAAAGAGCTTACAACTACAAAAATGTATTTGATCCGGAAACAGGTCTGATGCGTGGTAAAAATAAAGACGGAAAGTTTCAGTCGCCATTCAATCCGTTTAAATGGGGCGATGCCTTTACAGAAGGAAACAGCTGGCATTATACCTGGTCTGTTTTCCAGGATATTGAGGGTTTATCTAAATTAATGGGAGGTAAAAAGAAGTTCGAAGCCAAACTGGATGAGGTTTTTTCCCTTCCGCCGGTTTTTGATGACAGTTACTACGGAAGTGTTATCCACGAAATCCGTGAAATGCAGATCATGAATATGGGGCAATATGCCCACGGAAACCAACCGATTCAGCACATGATCTACCTATACAATTATGCCGGGGCACCCTATAAAACGCAGTACTGGACCCGACAGGTGATGGATAAACTTTATTTTGCAACACCAGACGGATATTGCGGTGATGAAGACAACGGACAAACTTCTGCCTGGTATGTGTTCTCAGCCTTAGGATTTTATCCCGTAACCCCTGCAACAGATCAGTATGTGTTGGGAGCACCACTTTTCAAAGAAGCAGTAATTCATTTGGAAAATGGAAAGAAAATTGAGATCAAAGCACCGGAAAACAGTGCCGAAAACCTATATGTAAAATCTTTAAACGTAAACTTTCGGTCTTATTCCAAAAACTGGTTGAGTCATAAAGAATTAATGAACGGAGCCGTATTGGAATTTCAGATGAACAATAAGCCTGATAAAGAAAGAGGCTCTCAGGAAAAAGATTTTCCATATTCCATGTCGAAAGAATAATTACCCATAACTTAAATAAAAATACTACTGTATGAGCGCAGAAAAGAAAGAAATATTCGATAAAGTAGAGAACATGCTAACAGCCCAGGGCTTCACCCTCTCTGCGAAAGATGATACGAGACCATGGGGCGGTTTTTTCGTGATCGATGAAAACCAGGCACAGGATTTTGCCAATCAGTATTTTGAAGGAATTGATGTAGAAAGTTTAAAGATAGGCGGAAAGCTGAGTCCGAAAATCCTTCTTGTTGCTCCACATGCCCGTTTAAGCTGGCAGTACCATCATAGAAGAGCCGAAATATGGCAGGTGGTAGAAGGTACCGTAGGAATTAAGACCAGTACTACCGATGAAGAAGGGGAGTTGAAAGAATACCACCCAAAAGATCAGATCAAACTTCAGCAGGGAGAAAGACACCGGCTGATTGGTTTAACTGGCTGGGGTGTTGTAGCCGAAATCTGGCAGCATACCGATGCCTCTTATCCATCCGATGAAGACGATATTGTAAGAGTACAAGATGATTTCGGAAGATAGGGCTAATAATGGACAGGTATATCGCTGGCATTTTTAGAGAAGATGGATCACATCTTTAATATCAAATCATATGAAAAAATATATAGTATCCTTTTGTATAAGCATTCTCTTTGTTATAATTACAAAGGGGCAGGCCCTTTCATCTCCTAATGGGCAATTAAAACTGAATTTTAGAATTGAAGGAAAAGGAATTCCATACTATTCTTTACATTATAAAGATAAAAACGTTCTGAAAGACAGTAAACTGGGATTTATAATAAAACCTGATGATTCTTATGCTTCTGATTTTAAAACAGATGCCGTTGATTATACTTCTTTTAATGAAAATTGGAAACCGGTCTGGGGGCCAAACAAAGAAGTTAACAATCATTACAATGAAATGCTCGTACATTTAGTGCAAAATAAAACAGGATGGAAACTTAACATTCGGTTTAGGCTTTTTGATGATGGTTTAGGTTTTCGCTATGAATTTCCGGTCCAAACAGAGTTAAGACATTTTACGATAAAAGATGAAATGACTAGTTTTAATTTTGGAAAAGATTATAAAGCCTTTTGGATTCCTGCAGACTACGATACGAATGAGTTTCCTGTGACTACCTCTACATTATCCGAAATTTCTACATTAATAGATAACGTTCGAAAAGAACCATTGGCCGCAAAAGCTCCAAGTGCGAGTCTCGCTGTGCAGACTCCGCTGATGCTGAAATCACAAGATGGGATCTATATCAATATTCACGAAGCAGCTTTAGTCGATTTCCCCGCAATGACACTTAATGTTGATGAGAGAAATTTTATTTTGTCTTCTAACTTAACCCCAGATAGAAACGGGGACAGAGGCTTCATTCAGACGGGATCTGTAAGCCCATGGCGTACATTAATTATCAGTGATGATGCAAGAAAAATTTTGTCTTCTAATTTGATCATTAACCTTAATGAGCCGAGCAAAATAGAAGATACATCCTGGATAAAACCGGCCAAATATATTGGTGTCTGGTGGGAATATTTTACAGGCGGCGGCTCTACCTGGGCCTACTCCGATAATCAGGATATTAGGATTGGTGAAACAGATTATAAGACTCTAAAACCCAATGGCAGGCACGGAGCCAATACAAAACACGTAAAAGAATACATTGATTTTGCTGCAGAAAATGGATTTGATGCTGTTCTGGTAGAAGGTTGGAATGAAGGCTGGGAAGATAATCAGGCATACCGGAAAGAACATATCTACAGTTTTATAAATGCATATCCTGATTTTGATGTAAAAGAACTTCATGCCTATGCAGAAAGTAAAAGAATAAAAATCATCATGCATCACGAAACAACATCCTCTGCCGTTGATTATGAAAGACAGCTTCAAAAGAGTTTCCAATTTATGAAAGACAATGGCTACGACGCCGTGAAGACCGGATATGTTGGGCCTATCATTCCCAGAAGCGAATACCATGACGGTCAATGGATGGTGAACCATTACAAATATGTTGTAGAAACAGCTGCTCAATATCATATTATGGTCAATTCACACGAAGCCGTACGGCCGACCGGATTGCATAGAACTTTTCCTAATTGGATTGCCCAGGAATCTGCACGAGGAACAGAATTCGAATCCTTTAACGGGAACCGGCAGGACCATACAACAATATTACCTTTCACCCGGCTGATAGGTGGTCCAATGGATTATACTCCAGGTATATTTGAAGGAGATTTATCTGTTTATGGCAAGAATAAAGCTAAATTAAGCACAACACTTACTAAACAATTAGCCCTGTATATCACCATGTACAGTCCTCTGCAAATGGCCGCAGATTTAATTGAGAATTACAAAAAATATCCTGATGCCTTCCAGTTTATCAAAGATGTAGCAGTGGATTGGGATGCTTCATATATTCTAGAGGCAGAACCTGGAGACTATATCACTATAGCAAGGAAAGCGAAGAATAAGAATGAATGGTTTATTGGGAGCATCACCGATGAAAACTCAAGAGAAGCTAAGGTGGATTTATCATTTTTACCAAAAGGGAAAAAATTTGAAGCCACTATTTATAAAGATGGAAAAGATGCAAGCTGGGATCATAACCCTAAAAGCTATGAAATTTCAAAACAACAGGTCAGTTCAGGCAATACATTAAAAATAAAAGTAGCACCCGGAGGCGGATTTGCAATAAGTATAAAATAATGAAAAAATACTTTTATTTTTAGAACTTGTTTAGCTCAGTAACCATTGATGATCAAATCTGAAAATATATATTCAGGATAATTTTAAAAATATATACGCAAAAAAAAGACTGTCTCGAAAACAGTCTCTTTTTTTGTCAAATAACCCGTGAACCAAGTTAACTTCTTATAATACATTTGTGTTTTTGAATTGTAAAGAAGCTCTTGAGGCTATCTGTCATCGATATTTTATTTCATCATTTTGTTTCTAGTAAAATTTCTCATTGGGAATAAATCAATATCCTTGTTCGGTTGATTTTACTGGTACAAAATAACAACATTCCGGAATAAGATTCCCTATAAACACCGTCGATATATATCGATGATTAATAGATGTTTATCGATAGAAATAATCCCGTTGTGTATTCTCTATGATCAGTTAAAACCTTCAGTGTACATCTTCAGGTTTTGCGATAAAAGGGTACGGTATTCAGAATACAATGATTAGAAGGTCACATCCAATCCTACATAAAAGTTAGCTTTCATAATAGGTGCATACACCATTCCACCATCGAAATAATTTCCAAAAGGATTTCTGAAATCAACAATTGCATTCTTCTGGTAATATGAGGTAAGGTTCTCACCACCTGCATAAGCCCTTATTTTCTTATTGAAATTTCTTGAGATCTGAGCGTTCAAAACTGCATATGATTCTGAATAGGCAGGAAGCTGGAATTCTGCCGGATTACTTGAAGTATTGGGAAGTATTTGTTTTCCTACCCAATTCAGGGTCGTATCAAAGCTCCAGAAACCTCCTTGTGTATTTTTGTTGGTAGCATACCCCAGATTCACAAAACCCCTGTGTTTTGCCATGAAAGGGATTTCCCTTCTTCCATCAAGATAATCAGCCTGCACATCATAATATTTGTAGGCTAATCGTACTTCAAAATTTTTGAAAGGCATGAAATCCCACTGCGTCTGAAATGAATTCGCAAAAGACTTTCCTTCTAAATTATAAAAAGTAAGCTGTTGTGGAGACCGGTCCAGATCAACCAAAACCTGATCCTGGAAATCAGTTCTGAAAAAATCGGCAACGATGCTGGATTTTCTTCCAAACAATTTGAATTCCTGTTGAATACTCGCTCCATAATTCCATGCGATCTCCGGTTTCAGACCATAGATTTTTCCACCGTTCTGTAAAATCTGAATACTTCGGTTGGAAGCAAAATACTGCTGGTTTTCTGCAAAAACATTCGCTGTTCTGAACCCTCTCCCGGCAGAAAGTCTTAAAATAGTCTTCGGAGTAAAATCATACTTGAAATTCAGTCTTGGCGTAAACTGTGTGCCTGCAAGATTATGGAAATCGGCTCTAGCACCTGCTACTAAGGTATATTTTAATCCCGTTAACGTATATTCTACAAATACTCCCGGAACAATTTCATTTCTTTTAAAATGATCCGTTAAATAGGTTTCATCATATCCGTCATACATAAAACTGGCTCCGGCTTTATATTTATGGTTGGTATTTCCGATAATACTTTCAAAAATCAAATTAGAATAATACGTCTGCTGCTTTCCGTAATAATTTCTCAGCCCGAAAAAACTGTCCTGCTGGTGGTACACATACTGGTTCATCCAGCCTAAGCTCTGATATGGTTTTCCTTTAAAAACATACCCTGTCTTATTCCATACCTGAAACCTTGAAATATCGATTCCCACACCATATGCAGGCTGCTTGTCCTGATCAGTATTTTTATCGAAAGCTGTTTGTCCCGCTGTTCTGTTGTCTTTAACGAAATTAATTCCGAAATGAGAACCAAATCCCGATTTTTCAAGATCATTATAATTCAGTAAATACCCCGCATTGATCTGTGTGCCTTTAGGACGGTCCAGAAAACCGTCGTGGTTCATATCCGTATTTCCGAACGTTCCGTTTCCGTGAAGTAAAAATGTCTGAGACCATTTTTCATTAATAGGAGCAACGCTGGTAATGTTGGCTTCCGCTCTTCCGTTAAAATCCGAAAAAAGATTCAATGAAGTTTCAGGAGTTTTAGGATCCTTTAAAAGCTCCGTGTTAATCTGTCCCGTAATACTTTCATAGCCGTTAGTCACCGTGCTTCCTCCTTTGGTAAGCTGGATACTTTCAATCCATCTTCCGGGAATGAAATTAAGCCCGTAAGCAGAAGCCAATCCTCTGATTTCAGGAAGCTGTTCTTTCGTAAGACTGGTGTATTTCTGGTCCAGGCCAAGCATTTTCAGCTGTTTGGTACCGGTAACTGCATTGCTGAAAGAAACGTCTACGGTCGCATTGGTTTCAAAGCTTTCAGACAAATTACAACATGCTGCTTTTAACAGCTCTTTCTTATCAATATTGAATACGAGACCCGCTTCTTTTTTACTTAAAGCGGTGGCTGCTTTTGATGCGGTGACCACAACTCCTTCAATGTTTTTTTGATATGCTTCACCCTTGGATTCTGCTGAATGTCCTTCGTGACTTCCATGATTTTCACTTTCTTCAAGGTGAACTTTGGGATTGCTTGCTCCCAATGGAATGTCTCTGTCATACAGGCAGCATCCGGGCAGTGCTTTATAAACACGGTCCGAAGACTTGTATTTTTCGTTATCGTGTCCTACCTCTGCAATTTTCTGTAAAATCTTATCTGCTGAGGTTTTTGAAGGATCAAAATCCAGGATAACAGACTGTCTTTCTGCGCTCCATTCTGCGGAAGTGGCTCCAGCATCTTTTGCTGCTGTTTCAATTCTTGCTTTGCATGAACTGCAGTTGCCCTTTACATAAAATTCATTTTCTTTTTTATGGTCGTGCTGATGATCACTTACTTCAGCTTTTGTTTCAGATTGCTGTGCATCTCTTTCATAATGGCAGCATCCCGGAAGGCTTTCATAGGTGGAATCTGATGCTTTGAATTTTTCATTATCATGACCTGCCTCAGCCACTTTCTTCAGAATTTCATCCGGAGAAACAGAAGGTTCTGTTTCCAAAGTAAGCGTTTGAAGGTCAATTGAATATCGTGCTGCTGATGCGCCTGCTTTCTTTGCAGTAGTTTCTATTCTCTCTTTGCACATTTCACAGTTGCCTTTTACGCGAAACTGGTTTTTTGAGAGATTTTGAGCTAATGTAAAAGAGGTAAATAATAGGAATACACCAAGTATCAACTTGGAAATATATAATTTCATTTTGTTTAAATTTAAATTAATTGAAAAATCAGTTCATTCCTTATGAATGAACCGTCTGATAATACAATTAACCTAATTTAGGCGGCTGCCAGATTTCTTTTAAACTATCGGAAAGGTAAGGATCAGCATATTGAAACTGTCCGTTTTTATTAAGGCTGACATTCAAAAAGTCTAAAGAGATCAGGCTTTTTGAAGAGGCTATTTCCAGGAATGGAGCACAAGCTACACAAAAGGTACAGCAGTCATCATTACACGATGATTTACTGTCTTTAGAATGCTTGTCTTTGGAAGAAGTGCTGTGATTCTTGCAGCAGCTTTTAGATTCTTTTTTGCAGCAGGTTTCCTGTGAAGCCTGCGCATAGAAATTATCCTTAGGAATCAAAAAGATCCCTAAACAGAATAATATCGTTAAAATCTGAAATAGCTTCACAGCCGCAAAATTACAAAAATTATGGGAATGGATCACCAACTTTTAAGCTGCAGTCGTGAAAAGGTTCCCCATGAGCCGGATTAAGCTTAGGTTTTTCACCGACAGCCAATGCTTGCTGAGAAACAGGAACCGGTGCCGGAGTATTCTGTTGAACGGGTGAAGCAACGGTTTGTGGTGCAGGCTTACTGCTTAATGGCTGCCCTACAGGAATATCACAACGGTGTCCCGGTTGTCCGTGAGGCGGATTCATCCCCAGTGCTGTTTTTACCTGCTTTCCGTTATTGTCAATCATGATTTTTCCGGGAGATACGGCATTGGGATCAATCTGAATGGTATTATTGCCATTCACTGTAATATTTTGTGCTGCGGGAGCCGCAGTCTGACCATTTAAAGGCTGTCCTACAGGAATATCACATCGGTGGCCTGGCTGTCCGTGAGGAGGATTCATTCCCGGAGCTGTGGCTGCAGGAGCTGGAGAAGCGGTATTGGCTATTCCGGCCTGATCCATAAGAGATGCTTTGGGAGCGTTGTTAACCGCCATTCCTGGCTGGGCTGCCCCTGCTTCTTCTTTTAAATAAGTTGCTCTTTCATCTTTTTTACAGGAAACCGTAAGTATTGAAATGGCTATCAAGCCAAAGAATGTATTCTTCATATCCATAGGTATGAAACAAAATTAGCAAAACATTTTGAATTGTTTTGCTAATTTTATATTTATAATCCGGTTTTTGAATTAATTTTTAACCAAAAGTCTGAATCCTTCACCGTGAACGTTGATAATTTCCAATCCTTCATCGTCTTTTAACAGCTTACGAAGTTTGGCAATATATACGTCCATACTTCTTGCGGTAAAGTAGTTTTCTTTTTTCCAGATTTTTCTTAAAGCAAGATCTCTCGGCATGAAATCGTTTCTGTGGATACAAAGAAGTTTCAATAATTCATTTTCTTTTGGAGAAAGCTTGTATTCTTTATCACCTACTTTCAGTTGTCTCAGCATAGAATCAAAGAAGATGTTGCTGATTTTGAACTGCTCCTGCTCTTCATTTTCCAGGGTGGAGCTTCTTTGAAGAATTGCTTTTATTTTATATAACAACAATTCAGTATCAAATGGTTTTGTGATGTAGTCATCTGCTCCCAGCTGGTATCCTTTCAGGATATCTTCTCTCATATTTCTTGCGGTAAGGAAGATAATAGGGGTATTTTTATCTATTTTCTTCACATCTTCTGCTAATGAAAATCCGTCTTTTTTCGGCATCATTACATCAAAAATGCAGATGTCAAATTCATTTTCAGTAAACTCTTTTAATCCTTGTTCACCATCTGTAGCAAGGGTAACTTCAAAGTTATTTATCGTTAAGTAATCCTTCAGCACTGCTCCGAAACTCTGGTCGTCTTCTACTAATAATATCCTGTTGCTCATAGTTGTAAATGTTAATAATTATAGCTGGAATGAGCTTCCTCACTCTTTGCTTCTTATATTTTGTTATTAGGTTCGTATTGTTGTATAAATTAATTAAAATCTGTTATCAAGTATTCTCTAGCTCATCGGAAGTTTAATCGTAAATGTACTTCCCTTTTCTTTATGAGAATCTACAAGGATTTGTCCCTTATGAAGTTCTACAATCTTTTTGACATAGGAAAGCCCTAAGCCTTGCCCTTTTACGTTATGGATGTTTCCTGTTTCCTCTCTGAAGAATTTTTCGAAGATTTTAGTTTTATTCTCAGTTTCCATTCCCATTCCTTTATCAGAAATCTCAATGACATACATATTGCCCTCATTTCTTGTTTTTACATGAATTTCGGGTTCCTCCGGAGAGTATTTGTTGGCATTGTCCAGTAAATTTACCAGCATGTTTGAGATGTGAAATTCATCAATCTTGAAGATGTATTGGGAAGCATTGAACTCCTGGGTAAGAGAACCGTTTCTTTGCTGTACAATCAGGTTGAAAGATTCCGTTGTTCTTTTAATTAATTCCCGAACGTTGGTTTCCTTTAAAAATAACTTCACCTCATTTCTTTCAAGTTTAGACATGTTCAGCACATTCTCTACCTGCTTTTTCATTCGTATATTTTCCTGCTTAATCAGCTCGGAATAATATTTTACTTTATCGGGATTCGTTGCAATTTTATCATTAGCCAAAGAATCCGTCGCTACAGAAATGGTAGCCAGAGGAGTCTTGAACTCGTGAGACATGTTGTTGATGAAATCCGTTTTTATCTCTGCCAGCTTTTTCTGCCTCATCATATAATTGATGGAGATTATATAAATTCCCAGAATAGTCAGTAATGAAAGGAATGTTCCTAGCAGCATCGGCCAGTTGTTCATCGCCAGAGAATATTCCTTTTTCGGGAATACCAGGGCCAAACTGTATAAAGTACGGTCTTTTTTGTCTGTGAAAAGAGGATAACTGTAGACGCTGTTGTCTTTTTTCTCTTTATAAGCCTTATTGAAAATGCTGGTGAGATTGTTGTTTTTATCCGTTACTCCAAATCCGAATTTTGAACTGATTCCCCGTATTTTAAGCTCTTTGATCAGTACGGAATCTAAAATTTTATCATCCACTCTTTTGGTAATGGGAAGGTTGCTGCCATTCACTTTTACAAATTCTTTTACCGCATAATCACCATTTTCAATATCGCGGTTGATTTCTGCCGTAAGAGGTTCGCGGTTGGTCGTATCCCGTTTTACTTTATAGGCTGCTTCATCGGTATATAAGGTAGTTAACCGGATAGAATCTCCTCGTTGGGAGATGGGGAGCTGGGTTTTTTCAATGATATTTTTAGAGTAAATAATCTGGCGCTGTGTACCTGAATCCTCTACTTGCTGAATAGTGGTTAAAGAAGGTTGGCTGTTGTTGGCAAGAACGTTATTTCTGAAATTTTTGTAATCTCCGTTCATGATTTTATCAACTTCAATTTCGCCAATACTTTTTGAGGTGCTCTCCAAAGCCGAATACACTTTATTGGAAAACTCCTGATCTAATGCGCCGTAATAACCTTTCAGCCAATAAAACTGGAGTGTAACGAAAACAATCAGTGAAATCGTCATAAACACCGAGATTATTGGGATGAATTTATTATTCATTATTATTAATTAAAATTATTTAGAAGTATGAATGTTAAAATTAATTATTTTAAGACTTCATAAACAAAAAACGAGCCAAAAAATTGTGTAATTTTTCTTAAAACCACGATTTTTAACGTTTTATTATGAATGTTTAAGATTTTGTCCTATGAAAAGAGCTTCTATAAATTAAAATACTAAGTTTGTTATAAATATTTACTTATGAACTCAACGATCACTTTTAACAAAGATTTTGATTTGAATACGGTATATGTCATGAAAATTTTTGACACAGATGTTTCAAAAATATGGGATTATTTTACCCAAGCCGAATTATTGGATCAGTGGTGGGCTCCAAAACCATGGAAATGCGAAACCGTAACCATGGATTTTAAAGAAAACGGAATCTGGCATTACGTTATGGCAGGTCCGGATGGAGAGAGAATGCATGCTCAGATGCAATATGGCGAAATTACCGCGCATAGAAGTTATGACGGGGTAGCAGCTTTTTGTGATGAACAAGGAAAGGTAAATGAAGAAGTGGAACCGTCTCAATGGCTGGTAGGGTTTACCGGAGTGGAAGAAGGTACTAAAATGACAGTGAATATTCATTTTCCGTCCACAGAAGCGATGAAGAAGCACGATGAAATGGGATTTGAAGAAGGGTTTAAAATGACGCTGAACCAGCTGGAAGATATTCTTAAGACAAAGTAATTTCATCTTGAAGTGAACTAAAAAAAGGAGAGTACAACGACTCTCCTTTTTTATTTTTATGATTAAATTAATTCTTCATCCTGGAAATATTGGATAATTGCCTTTTTCATCAGCAAAGATTGTTCATTAGGTCTTAATTCAGGAAGTCCTTCCAGTTTTTCAAAATGTGGCCATCCATCTTCGTAATGCGTGAATTTATAGTATCCAAAAGGTTCCAGTAATCTGCATACCGCGATGTGAAGGATGTTTAATTTATCGTCTTTCGTATATTTTTGCTGGCCGCTTCCCAATTCCTGAAGTCCGATCAGAAACAGGATGGTTTCAATCGGTGGATTTTTTTCAGTCTGAAAGTTCTCTTCAAAAAATTGTTCTATCTTTTTCCAGTATTCAGCTTCGTTGATCATGATTTTTTATTTTCTAATTTTAAAAGAAAACCGTACTCTAAAGCATCTTCCTTCAGTGATTCAAATCTTCCGCTGGCACCACCATGTCCGGAACTCATATCCGTTTTGAAGACCAAAAGGTTGTCGTCAGTTTTTAATTCTCTTAGTTTTGCGGTCCATTTTGCAGGCTCCCAATACTGAACCTGAGAATCGTGCAGACCTGTTGTGATCAGCATATGCGGGTAATCTTTCGCTTCTATATTATCGTAGGGCGAATATTCTTTCATATAGTGGTAATACTCCTCATCGTTAGGATTTCCCCATTCATCATATTCTCCGGTTGTCAAAGGTATCGTTTCATCCAGCATCGTGGTGACTACATCTACAAAAGGAACCTGTGCTACAATTCCATTGAAAAGGGTAGGTTCATAATTAATTACGGCTCCCACCAGTAAACCTCCTGCGCTACCTCCCATCGCATATAAATGCTTGGATGAAGTATAGTTTTCTTTAATTAAGTGCTTTCCGGCATCAATAAAGTCAAAAAATGTATTCTTTTTGAAAAGCATTTTACCATCTTCATACCATTCTCTTCCCAGATATTCTCCGCCACGGATGTGAGCGATCGCATAAATGAAACCTCGGTCTAAAATTGAGAGCCTTACATTAGAGAAGCTTGCATCAACCGTGTGTCCGTAACTTCCGTATCCATATAAAAGAAGGGGAGTATCAGCCGATTTTTTAGTGTCTTTATGATAAACCAGTGAAATGGGAACCTTAGATTCTCCATCTCTTGAATCGGCCCAGATTCTTTCAGAAATATAATTTTCCGGGATGAATGTTCCACCCAATACTTCCTGCTGTTTCAGAAGTTTTGTGGTCTTTTCCTTCATATTGTATTCGTACGTTGAACTTGGCTGGGTCAATGAAGTGTACCCATAACGAAGAACCTCAGTATCGAATTCTAAATTAATAGCGATATATGCGGTATAAGTAGGATCAGAAAAAGGCAGATAATAAGATTCGTTCGTCTTTTCATCAATAATTTTAATCTGGAGCAGACCCTTTTCCCTTTCTTCAATAACCAGATACTCTTTAAAGATTTCAAAACCTTCAAGCAGCACTTCCGCACGGTGAGGGATAACATCTACCCAGTTTTCTATTCCGCAATTTTCAATTTTAGTCTTTACGATTTTGAAATTGAAGGCATCATCTGCATTGGTAATGATATAGAATTCATCTTCATAATGCTCTACAGAATATTCAAGATCATCAATTCGGGGCTGAATGATCTTCCACTCGGCAAAAACATCATCAGAAGGAATAAAACGGTGCTCGTCAGAAATCGTGCTTGAGCTTGCAATGAAAATATATTGTAGAGATTTTGTCTTGAAAACATTCACATCAAAAGTATCATCCTCTTCATGGAAAATTAAAACATCTTCGGAAGGATTCGTTCCCAAGGCATGTCTGTATACCTGGAATGCTCGTAAACTCTCATCTTTTCTAATATAAAAAACATGGATATTATCATTGGCCCAAACTGCTTTTCCGGTGGTATTCTCAATCTTATCTGCCAGGATTTCTCCGGTGGTGAGATCTTTAAAATTGATATCATAGATTCTTCTTCCTACCTTATCCGAGGAAAATGAAGCCAGCTTATTATTAGGACTCACAGCAACACTTCCTACTTCAAAGAATGTTTCCCCTTCTGCCAGAATGTTGACATCTAAAATGATCTCTTCAGGATTTTCCAGACTTAGATGTTTTCTGCAGAAAATAGGATATTCCCTTCCTTCTTCATACCGTACGATATACCAGTATTCATTGTAGAAATACGGTAAAGATTCGTCATCTTTTTTATATCGTGCTTTCATCTCTTCGAAAAGATCTTCCTGAAGCTGTTCCGTATCCTTCATTACAAAGTCTGCATACGCATTCTCTTCTTCCAGGTATTTGATGACTTCCGGATTTTCTCTTTCGTTAAGCCAGAAATACTTATCTATTCTTGTATCGCCGTGTATTTCGAGTGTTTTATCTATTTGTTGTGCCTGTGGAGCTTTCATTCAATATTAATTCTTGTTCAAATTTAATTAAAAAAAAACCATCTTTCCTTGTTATTGAAAAGACGGCTGTTTTATAGGGTGTATTAAAAACTATTTGTGAAGGCTTTTAATATATTTTTCAAGGGCCATGGTCATGGATGGTGTTTCCTTGGTAGGCGCCATTAAATCAATGGTTAATCCAGATTCCTCTGCTGCAGCCAGGGTTGTGTTCCCGAAAACTCCAATTTTAGTATCCTCCTGTTTGAAATCCGGGAAATTCTGCTGAAGAGATTTAATACCCTGAGGGCTGAAGAAGATCAGCATATCATAATCTTTAATAGTAATATCCGTCAGGTCACTGCATACCGTTCTGTACATGATTGCTCTGGTCCAGTCAACATTTGAAGCATCCAATGTTTTAATGATATCCGGACTTAATACATCCGAAGAAGGCAATAGATATTTCTCACTCGGGAATTTCTTGAAAAGAGGCTGTAGATCTGCGAAGTTTTTCTCCCCAAAGCTTATTTTTCTCTTTCTGTACACAATGTGTTTTTGAAGATAATTAGCGATCGCTTCAGACTGGCAGATGTATCTCATCGTATCAGGAACTGAAAAACGCAATTCCTCAGCGAGTCTAAAGTAATGGTCTATTGCATTTTTACTGGTAAAAATAATACCTGTAAATTGTGTTAGATCGATCTTTTGCGTTCTAAGTTCTTTATTGTCAACCCCTTCGACGTGGATAAAAGGACGGAAGTCAATCTTTATTTTTTCCTTCTTCGCTATATCCAAATATGGAGAAGACTCACTAGGCGCTGGTTGAGAAACCAATATAGACTTTATTCTCATCATTGACTTTATTAAAAAAATAATAATTTCCAAAGCAACAATAATGGTGCGATTTGGAGGGTGCAAATATACAAAAATTTATAATACCATTTTTCCGGTAATATATTGTTCTTGTGAAATAAATAGAAACAAACCTTGAAAATAAAAACAAAAGAAAAGAACAATAAGTAGTAAGAAAATATTTTATATCTGTCTATGGGGAAATAATAGTGGGTTACACAGAGAATTATAAGTAAAAAAGAGATAACGAAGTAGAATTTTGTGGAGGTAAAATAAAAAATTGACCATTTTTTTCCATCTCCTATACTTTGGTAAAATAAAAAACCTAAGGCAGATTTTGTGACATAAAAAAATACCACAGCAGCTAAAGTGTATCCAAATTTGTTAAGTTGATACCCCCCAACCTGTAAATCTGCCACGTATTTTGGCACAATAGGAATATATTGAGACAGTAAAATGGACAACGTAAGCGTGGTTACACACGAAGTAATGATCCAGCTGGGCAGGTTATTGCTTGCGTCAAAATATTTTTGAAGCAGAAAGTCTTTCAGGTTGGCGTCCCTTTCTATAATGTTCATCATGAAAACATATAAAAAGATACAGCCTAGCAGGATAAAGATTACCCAATCATTGTTCTCAGGTATTCTTATGTGATTTGTAAAATTTTGTGATAACGGCAACGGAATGTTTTTTGCAAAATTATAGATTATTTTGTATAAAATAAAAAGGTTAAATAAACTATCTTTGCAAATTGAAATGAAAAAACTGGTCATTATCCCAACTTACAACGAAAAGGAAAATATTGAAAATATTATTTCCGCGGTTTTTGCATTGGAAGATGACTTTCATATTCTGGTAGTGGATGACTCATCTCCTGATGGAACATCCTGGATTGTAAAAGATCTTCAGAAAAAATTTCCACACTATCTGCATCTGTCGATAAGACACACAAAAGATGGTTTGGGAAAAGCTTATATCCACGGATTTAAGTGGGCACTTGAAAATAAATATGATTATATTTTCGAGATGGATGCCGATTTTTCACATAATCCCAACGATTTACCTAAACTTTTCGAAGCCTGCCTGAATGCAGATATGGCCATCGGATCCAGGTATTCAAGAGGAGTTAATGTGGTCAACTGGCCGATGGGAAGAGTGTTGCTTTCCTATTTTGCTTCCAAATATGTAAGATTCATTTTAGGACTTCCGATCCATGATACAACCGCAGGCTTTGTATGTTTTTCAAGAAAAGTTCTTGAAGAAATAGGATTGGATAATGTGAAATTAAAAGGATATGGATTTCAGATAGAAATGAAATTCAGAACTTTTAAAAAAGGATTCAAAATTGTAGAGGTACCTATTATATTTACCAATAGAATTTTGGGAGAGAGCAAAATGAACGGTGGGATCATTCATGAAGCCGTCTTTGGGGTGTTAAATTTAAAATGGAAATCAATCATCAACAGATTATGAAAAAACTGATCTTTTTTTTCGTTTTATTAGGTCTGTTTTCGTGTGGCGACTACATTGATAAACCTAAAAACCTGATCGATGAAGATACCATGGCAGAAATTCTGGCTGATCTTTCAGTAAACGACCAGGCGACCTATATGTACCAGAATAGAAATTTAGAAGCCGGAACCCGGTTTGTTCTTAAAACCCATCACGTAAAATCTGCTGATTTTATCGACAGTTTTAAATATTATGTGGTAAAAGACAAAATGAACGGGATCGCCGATAATGCCCAGAAAAAATTAGTACAAAAAGATCCGAAAGCAGATCAATACATAAAAGATAAAACAAAGAAGAGCGGTAACGTGCCTTCTTTCGCAAAATAAGTGATGAAGCAGAAACACGTTCCATTCGACAGAAATATCAACCGTAACAGCGGTGAAATAAAAAAATATACGAATGAAATTTTTTAATATAGAAAAAACCTCTGAGGGAAAGGCCAGGGCAGGAGAATTAATTACCGATCACGGTACCATTCAGACTCCTATTTTTATGCCTGTAGGCACTGTTGCCAGTGTAAAAACCGTTCATCAGAGAGAATTAAAAGAAGACATTAAAGCCCAGATTATTTTAGGAAACACCTATCACCTGTATCTTCGTCCTACAATGGATACTATGCAGCAAGCAGGTGGTCTGCATAAATTTATGAATTGGGATCTTCCTATCCTTACCGATTCAGGAGGTTTCCAGGTATTTTCGCTTTCTAAAAGCAGAAAAATGTCCGAAGAAGGCGTAAAATTCAAATCCCATATTGACGGAAGCTATCATTTATTCACACCCGAGAAATCTATGGAAATCCAAAGACAGATCGGAGCGGATATTTTTATGGCCTTTGATGAGTGCGTTGCTTATCCGAGTGGATACAACGAGGTGAAAGCTTCTATGGAAATGACCCACAGGTGGTTGAAAAGATGCATCGACTGGAATGAGGCAAATCCTGAATTGTATGGCCATAAACAAAGATTTTTCCCAATCGTTCAGGGTTCTACCTATTCAGATTTAAGAAAAATTTCAGCAGAAGTAATTTCTGAAGCCGGTGCCGAAGGAAATGCTATCGGCGGACTTTCCGTTGGTGAGCCAGAAGAAGAACTGTACAGAATTACCGATGAAGTTACCGATATTCTGCCAAAAGATAAACCAAGATACCTTATGGGAGTTGGAACTCCATGGAATATTCTGGAATCTATTGGATTGGGAATTGATATGATGGATTGTGTAATGCCTACCAGAAATGCCAGAAATGCAATGCTTTTCACATGGCAGGGCGTTATGAATCTTAAAAATGAAAAATGGAAGCAGGATTTTTCGCCTTTAGATGAATTTGGAACGAGTTTCGTTGACAGAGAATATTCAAAAGCATATGTGCGCCATTTATTTGTTTCAAAAGAATATTTAGCAAAACAGATTGCATCCATTCATAACCTTGCATTTTATTTAGATTTAGTAAAAGTAGCAAGAGAACATATCGTGGCAGGAGATTTCTATCAGTGGAAAAACTCTATTGTACCGATTCTTAGACAAAGGCTTTAAAAAAAATAAGATAGGAAATGCTTAAAATTATAGATCGGTATATTATCAAAAAATATCTTGGAACTTTTAGTTTCATGCTGATATTGCTGTCTATCGTAGTTTTAGTTATTGATGTTCAGCAGAAAATACCAAGAATAGAATCCGCAAAGGCTTTAGATCCAAAATTGAATCTGATGTATTTCCTGTTGCATTTTTATCCCTTCTGGATTATTAATCTGGTCGTGACTTTCCTTTCCATATTAGTTTTTATTTCCGTAATTTATTTCAGTTCGCGAATGGCGAATAATACTGAAATTGTGGCTATTATAAGCAGTGGTGCCAGCTTTCACAGATTTGCGAAACCGTATTTGTATACTTCCATATTGATTGCCCTGCTGTCACTTGTAGTGAATCATATGGTATTGCCTTGGGCGAATATCAAAAAAAATGAGCTTGAGGCGTATACCTATAATGCGGCCAATAAAGAAAAGATCTTAGGAACGGCCCCGGCTTCTGCACAGCTCAGTAAAAGAGAATATATTTTTGTTAACTCATGGAATAAAAGAGAAAACAGAGGTTCAGGCTTTATTTATCAGAAATTTGATAAAAACAGAAGGATGCTGTATGAGCTTAAGTCTTCCGAAGTTTCATGGGATAAAGCAAAGAAGGTATTTGTCTTAAATAACTATGTTGAAAAAAATATTAACAAAGACAATACAGAAAAATTAGGAAATGGTCCTGAGCTCAGAAAAAACTATGGGCATGCCCCGGAAGAACTTTTCCCGAATGAACTTTTAGGACAGAATAAAACCACTCCCGAGCTGTTAAAATTTATTCAAAGAGAAAAAGAAAAAGGAAATTCCAATTTGAATTCTTATCTGAATGAACTTCATCAGCGGACTTCAATGCCTGTTTCTATCATTATTCTTACATTTTTAGCTCTTTCTCTGGCTTCACAGAAGAAAAGAGGAGGTTTGGGCGTTAACCTGGCAATAGGGATCTCAATGGCCTTTGTTTTCGTGTTTTCTTTTGAAGCTTTAAAAGTAGTTTCTGAAAACAAAAGTCTTTCTCCTGCCTTGGCTATGTGGCTTCCCAATCTGGTTTTTCTTCCGCTTACTTTGTATTTATATCTCAAGAGAGCCAATCAGTAAAGGAGTTTTGCTTCTTTATGGTAAAAAGATCTCATTTCATCCTCCATCTCGATCCAGATTTCACCCTTTTCATCAGCATAGCGTATGATGCCATTTTGTCTTTCTTTTTCGATCTCAAAGACGGATATTTCGTTTTTTCGGAACAGATGACTGTTGAATTGGTTGATAATTTCCTCCTCAGAAGGAATATTTTTAAGTTTTTCAATTAAAAAAGAGTTCAGATTTTCCGTAAATTCTTCAAGATCAAATCTTTTCCCGGTCTGGGTTAAAAGTGATCCGGCATTGGATATTTCATCAAATTTCTCCTGAAGGATATTAAAACCTGCTCCAATAATAAAATATTGCTCCTGATGAACCTTTTTCTTTTCGATGAGGATCCCGACAATTTTTTTCCTGTTAAGGATAATATCGTTTGGCCATTTAATAAATACTGTGTTTTCAGTCAAATTGGCAAGATAATCCCGGATCATGATTGCGGTATAATAATTGAACATAAAATCGGAAATCAGGAAGTTCTTAGCCTTGACTGCCAGCGTATACGCTAAATTTTGTCCGGCAGTAGAAGTCCATGTATTTCCGTACTGTCCGCGGCCCTGGGTTTGATTAAACGTATACACTCCAATAAAATCTGAATTTTCATAAAGTAAAAACTTTGAAACTTCGTCATTAGTAGAAGAGCATTCTTTTAAATAGAATAATTGGTGCATTTAAGAAAACTTTAAGAACATTAAGGGCCTAAAAGTAAGGCTTAAGTAAAGAAAAAACAATAAATTTGCAGATTATAGTATATTTTTAATGAACAAAACAGTAGAAAAGCAAGAGCTAATAGATAAAATCGTTGAAGCCATTCAGGATGTAAAGGGAGAAGATGTAATGATTTTTGATCTTTCCAACATTGAAAACTCAGTGGCAGAGACGTTTATAATATGTAGTGGTAACTCCAATACGCAGGTGGCTGCATTAGCAGGAAGTGTAGAGAAAAAAGTAAGAAATGAACTTCAGGACAGACCTTGGCATGTAGAAGGTACCGAAAATGCAATGTGGGTTTTGGTAGATTACGTTACAGTAGTGGTTCATATCTTTCAAAAAGAAACACGAGAGTATTATGATATCGAAGAACTATGGGGTGATGCAGTGATCACAAAAATTGAAACAGAATATTAAATTTTAAAAAGTATAAATGAACAATAAAGGATTCAACTGGTTTTTTCCAATTGCGATCGTAGCTCTTTTGTTATTTTTCGGCTCCAATTTTTTAGGAGGTGATAGTGCAAAATCTATTGATGAAGATGGATTCTTCAGAGAATTGCAGGCGGGGAAAGTACAGAGTATTATTATATACAAAGACACAGAAAAAGCAGATATTTTCTTGACAAAAGCTGCAAAGGCTGCTGTGGTAAACAAATCAGCCAATGAAAACAATCCTCTATCAGCATTTGAAATGGCTCCAAAAGCAGATTATTCTGTAAAATACGGAGATCTTCAGCTTTTCCTTCAGAAATTTGACCAGATAAAAGCAGCTGATGCCAATATTAAAACGACAAAAGATTACGGAGCGGGTAAAAACCCATTCATGGATATCTTATTCTCTGCATTAATCTGGATTGCTATCTTAGGATTATTCTACTTCCTTCTTTTCAGAAAGATGGGCGGTGGCGGAGGTCCTGGAGGTCAGATTTTCTCTATCGGAAAATCCAAAGCAAAACTTTTTGATGAAAAAGAAAGAATTCAGGTAACATTCAAAGATGTTGCAGGATTGGAAGGAGCTAAAGAAGAGGTGCAGGAAGTAGTAGATTTCTTGAAAAACTCTGAAAAATATACCAAATTAGGAGGTAAGATTCCTAAAGGTGTTCTTTTAGTAGGCCCTCCGGGAACCGGTAAAACCTTGTTGGCGAAAGCGGTTGCAGGGGAAGCGAAAGTTCCGTTTTTCTCCCTTTCAGGTTCAGATTTCGTTGAAATGTTCGTAGGGGTAGGAGCTTCCAGAGTTAGAGATTTATTTGCCCAGGCAAAAGCAAAATCTCCCGCGATTATTTTTATTGATGAAATTGATGCGATCGGACGTGCCAGAGGAAAGAATAATTTTTCAGGAGGTAACGACGAAAGAGAAAATACATTGAACCAGCTTCTTACAGAAATGGATGGTTTCGGAACCGATGTGAATGTAATCGTAATGGCAGCAACCAACAGAGCAGATATTTTAGATAAAGCTTTGATGAGAGCAGGACGTTTTGACCGTTCCATTTATGTAGACCTTCCGGAATTACATGAAAGAAGAGAGATATTTGATGTTCACTTGAAGAAAATCAAACTAGATGATAATGTAGACAGAGATTTCCTTGCAAAACAAACTCCCGGATTCAGTGGAGCAGATATTGCAAATGTTTGTAACGAAGCGGCACTTATCGCAGCAAGATACAATCATACCTCTGTTACAAAACAGGATTTTCTGGATGCTGTAGACAGAATCATCGGTGGACTGGAAAAGAAAAATATGGCTATTAAACCGTCTGAGAAAAAGAGAGTGGCTTATCATGAAGCAGGTCACGCTACGATCTCATGGTTGGTAGAGCATGCATCACCGCTGTTAAAGGTAACCATTGTTCCAAGAGGACGTTCTTTAGGGGCAGCATGGTATCTTCCGGAAGAAAGACAATTGACCACTACTGAGCAAATGCTTGATGAAATGTGTGCTACCCTTGGGGGAAGAGCTGCAGAGCAGGTGATCTTTAATAATATTTCAACAGGTGCCCTTTCTGACCTTGAAACCGTAACGAAAAGGGCGCAGGCTATGGTGACGATTTATGGATTAAGTCCTACTATCGGAAACATTTCTTACTACGACAGTTCAGGTCAGTCAGAATATTCTTTCGGGAAACCGTATTCTGAAGATACTGCCAACAAAATTGATGTAGAGATTAAGTCTATCATTGAGAACCAATATGTGAGAGCAGTGCAGATTCTTACCGATAATAAAGATAAACTGGATGCTTTAGCAACCAAGCTTTTAGAAAAAGAAGTTATTTTCCGTGAAGACCTGGAAGAAATCTTTGGAAAAAGAGCGTGGGATCCGGAATTAACTGAAAGACCGGTAACGAATACCATTCCTTTAAAAGATAAGGAAGAAGCAAGTGAAATTCAGGCTCCTGAAAGCCCGAACATCTTGTAAATTCCGCTGAAATACATAATTTAAAACCTGATAGTGTAAAAACTGTCAGGTTTTTTTATTTTTAACCCTGCATTATTAGAATCTATTGTAAATTATTTTCTATTTTTGTATAAAGTTGACTAAAAATAGATTAAGTTGAATTTATTCAAGAAGATTGTAAGCAAACTTACCAACCAGCCTGAGGAGGATGACAAACAAAGCCTGGAAAAACTAGGGGACTCGCTGAAAAATGCGGATCTCGACTATAAGTTTGCGCAATTATTTACGCATTCCGGAGGATTTTTCAATTATTGTGCAGATGAAGCGGAAGCACTGCAGACTTTAAATCAAATTGTCAAGATAGAAGATATCCACAACATTTTTTGCTGGGATAAAGAGCTTCAGAGCTTTCTGAATGTGGTGAAAAAGCCCTATACTTCAGAAATGGAATACTCCAACGATGCAGCATTCATTACCTGTGAGTATCTTATTGCTTATGACGGGCGTATTATGCTTTCACATAACAATATTCTTCATTACCACTCTTCAAAGTTGCCCAATAAGATTATTGTAATGGCCAATGTATCACAGATTGTTAATAACCTTAACGATGCAATGGGCAAGATCAAAAGAAACGGAAATATCAAAAACCTTACTTCCATCAGCGGAGGCAAATCAAACATGGATACTTCCTCTACTACCAATACTAAACTATTTTTATTACTGCTTGAAGACTAAGCGGTAACTTATAAATCTTACATTTTGGACAAAAACCTTATTCAAAGAACCATTTCCGGCATTGTCTACGTTGCTGTTATCATCCTCTGTACGACTTCGTTAGGATCCCAATTGATCAATAGCGTATCACCCGGTCTCGTAAAGCAGCAATATTTATATCACGGCCTGATCACTTTTCTGCTTGCAGTAGGTTCATGGGAATGTTTTAAAATCATGAAATTCGGGAAAGGATATGAAAAATGGGTTGTTTTCCCACTGATCATTTTTGTATTTTACATTTTCTCAAAAAGATTTTTTTACCATGATTTCTTTTTTGATTTCAGATTAAGTGAAATCCTTGCGCTTTCTTTAATAGCCATAGCTGTAGTTACTTTATTTAAGTATCCCAACGAATTGTATTATGACAGCGGTAAACTGATTTTTACGGTCATTTACGTCGCATTGCCATTTAGTTTCGCTCTTGGGCTTCCGAAGTTTTCAAGCTATGATGATACATTTTCTTTAGAGGTTCTTTTTCTGTTTATTTTAATCTGGAGCAGTGATACCTTTGCCTATCTGACAGGAAAGTTTTTCGGGAAACATAAAATGGCTCCTAAAATATCGCCAAAGAAGACTTGGGAGGGTTATATTGGAGGTGTTGTATTAACTTTAATTTTATCATACTTTATAGAGCGTTATCAGCATGACCTTCGCGGAAACTGGATGGTGGTAGGATTTCTTGTCGCTGCATTCGCTCCTCTGGGAGATTTGGTGGAAAGCCAGCTGAAAAGAAATTTTGGGGTAAAAGACAGCGGAAACCTTATTCCCGGGCATGGTGGCGTATTGGATAGACTGGATAGTTTTTTAATTTGCGTTCCTGTCGTATATTTGTACTTTATTTTAGAAAAATTTATTTAAACTCATGAAATTACATAAAGAGTCGAAAGGGACGATTACAGTAGCAACCATACTCTTCGTCATTATTGGTGCGTTAGCAATTTATTATTTAAAAATATGGTCACTTTTGATCATTTTACCGCTGTTAATCATATACAGTCTGGTATTTTGGTTTTTCAGAGTTCCAAACAGGGATATTCTGGATCACAAAGAAAATGTAATTGCTCCGGTAGATGGGAAAGTGGTCATGATAAAAGAAGTGGAAGAGACTGAGTTTTTGAAAGAAAAAGCAATTCAGGTTTCCATCTTTATGTCTCCGCTGAATGTGCACATATGCCGATATCCGGTTTCTGGAAATGTAATTTATAAAAAGTATCACCCAGGAAAATACCTGGTAGCATGGCACGAAAAATCTTCCACTGAAAATGAACGTACTACTGTTGCGGTAGAAAGTTTAACGAATCATAAAGTGGTTTTCAGACAGATTGCGGGATATGTTGCTAGAAGAATTGTTTTCTATTGTAATGAGGGAGATCAGGCTAAAGCAGGACATGAATTCGGATTCATCAAGTTCGGTTCAAGAATGGATGTGTTTTTACCGCTAGACACTGAGATCACATGCAAGATAGGAGATATTACAAAAGGTGGTATTGATGTGATTGCAAGAATGAAAGAATAATGTAAAATTATTTATACTATAATTAAAAAAGGAGAATATCAGCAATGGTTTTCTCCTTTTTATTTTGTGATACTATCAATTTTAAAGAAATAAGTTAAAATGTACCCCGTACGAGTTTTTCTACTCGTGCGTATTATTGCGTATAGAGAAGTATAACGCCTCAGTCATTAAATAGATATTTTTGCCAATCAAAATGATTAATACAGTCAATATATTTCAGAGAGGATGCTGAATATATTGGAAAAGAGTGTTGAGAATGAATTTAAAAAAAATACACATTGGCAAGCTTATAGAGCACAGGATGAATGAACTTCAAATACCTTATGAAAGAGCTGAAAAATTTTTAAAATGCAGTGAGGAGGAGATCAAAATGACCTATAAACAAAGCAGTATTGATACTTATCTTTTGTTAAGGTGGTCTAAACTTTTGGAATACGATTTTTTCAGACTTTTTTCTGGACATTTACTGTTGTATGCTCCAACTAGAAGTATAGACCCCGTTTTACCTGATAAAAATAAACTTCCCGTATTCAGAAAACATATTTATACGGAAGAAGTTAAAAGCTTTATCCTTGAAAAAATTGCTACAGGAAAAATGACTCCTCAGGAGGTGATTCTTACCTATAAGATACCCAAAACGACTTTATACAAATGGATTAAAAAAGAGGAATGATAAATATGACGCCAGATTATAAACAAATATATACTGATATTATTAAGGAAAAGTATCCTGAAAAACTGAACGACCAACGCATCAAAAATAAAATTGGATGCATTAATACTGTTATGGATATTCTTACCCTCAATACACTTGTCTTCGGACTGTCGGATGGGCTTACCGAATCCAAAAATCAAAAACTTCGTTCTTACGACGAAAACTCCGTTTTAAAAATTCTGGACTATCAGCAGAAAAACAACCTTAGTAATAGCATGACTGCACTGCATTTTAAGATGAGCAGAAATACCATAGCGAAATGGAGAAAATATTACTAATTCTCATATAATGGAATTAAAAATACGCTATTTTGCTATTATTTTTATGAATATTTTACGCTATGATATTTTATTTTGAAAATATAATATTATAATTCCATTCAAACTGTATTTTTTTTATATATTTAATTGTACCAAACCCTAGATGAGCGATTCTGAGCAATTGCCCATTTATTCATGATTTTAAAGTTTTAGGATATGATAAACAGAATGTTTTCTAAAATAGTGACTTACAATTATGATAAGTCAACTGATGATTTTTACCATCAGTCTTTATTTCTTGTTAATCGTTATCTCCTGTTTCTTTTTTTATTATTTCTGTTTTATTCCATTTTCATTATTTCTTTTTTTGGAGATGTTTTCAGCTCCACCTTTTTAATTGTTATTACTTTTTTTTGGTTATTTCTATTCTGGGCTAAAGGAAAATACATCAATCTTTTGAAAGGTGCCTACATTACAGTTTTTATTATACTTACATTTATTGTCAGCTTTTTTTACGTCTATACATGGAGGAATGCGGGGGTTGAATATTTTTACTTTTCTCTTTTATTTGCAATTCCCTTTTTTTTTAACTACAAAGAAGATTATTATTTTATATTAATGATCGTTGCTATTATTGCTTTTAATTTTATTGGCTGTCTGTATTTTGAATTAGATTTTCTGCCAAAGAGCAGATTTATTAAAACGAGTGATTTTAAAATCATTCAGCTGCTTAATATTATCTTTGCAATTACTACATTTCTCATAGACATTTATTTCGTTTCCCAGAAGGACAGGTTGATTTTGGGACTCATCAAGGAGAAGGAAATTCAGGATTCTACCATTGAAGATTTGCTGAAATATAATAACGACCTGGTAATTCAGCAGATTGTTGTAAATAATCTCACGGAGGAAAATATTTCGGAGATAATTGGGCTTGCAGAAAGTAATTCGCCCATATTTCTTGAAAAATTTCAGATCTATTTCCCGCAGTTTATCCCTAATGTTCTAAAAATAAATCCATCTGTTGTGCATTCTGAACTCCATATTTGTGCGTTAATGAAATTGAATTTTGATACAAAAAAAATCGCTTCATGTGTCAACAGCAGTGTACGGGCAGTAGAAAGCAGGAAGTACAGAATTCGTAAAAAGCTGGGAATTGCTTCGGATGTTAACATTAATAATTTTATACTTAAAATATAGCAATTAGGCGATTTTCGTGAGTTTTAATACGTGTGCGTAGTATTGCGTAGTGATTATTCATCAAAACAGACTGATCTATAGTACTTTTGCAAAGTTAATCTAGAGATAGATAATTGATAATATTAACAATTAAAACAAAAACGATGATGAATGTAAAATTTACAAAAGCAAAAGTTAGAACACTACTTTTGGTATTGTTCCTCGCATTTGGCCAGTTTTATTCACAGGTGAATAATGGCTCGGTAGGGATTAATACTTCTAGTCCCAATACAAATTCAGTATTGGAAGTTGTTTCCGGAGGTAATAACAAAGGAATACTTATTCCCCGCCTAACGGAAACTCAAAGAAATGCAATTTCCATACACCCGGCTACAGATGATGGTCTTACAATCTTTAATGTTACAGAAGATTGTTACAATTACTGGAGCCTTGCAGATAATGAATGGAAAAGTGTCTGCGGACAAATAGGAAAATCAGTTTTTACAGTTGACTGTACCAATAGCAAAGCAGTAGGAACATATATTCAAGGGAAAAGTTTAACATCTTCCAACTATTTAAGTGTTACGGTAAACGTTACTAAAATTGGTAATTACACAATTTCCGGAACTACTACTAACGGATACAATTTCTATGGAACGGGCGTTTTCCTAAATACAGGAGTGCAAACGGTACAGGTTCCTGGTCAGGGTACTCCTGTTGCTGTGCAGACCAATACGGTTCAGCTTATTGCAAACGGAGTGAATGTTACTTGTTCACCAGCCATTTCTATTAATGTTTTAAGTTCTGCAGGAACTTATACTATATCTTGCGGAAGTGCAACTGTGAATGGTGTATATACAAAAGGAACAGCTCTGGGAGCTTCTAATACGATTACATTACCAGTTGTAGTAAGTACTTTGGGAAGTTATTCTATTACAACCAATACCGTAGACGGAATTTCTTTCAGTGGATCTGGTACTTTTACGGCTACTGGTAATCAGAACGTAACTTTATCGGGCACAGGAACTCCTACTTCTACTGCAGATAAAGTGATGACTATTACATCCAACAGTGCAGACGGATCCAGCACTTGTAATGTAACTGTAGTAATGACAATTCCGGTAAAAAAAGTATTGCATATCGGACAAGAAACAGTTTACGGATATAGTGCCTATACAGGACCTTCCAGAAGTTTAATGGATTCTCCAACTAACTTTGGAACTACAGCAACAAGTATTGTTAAATCTGCAGGATATACGCATACTTCTTTAGGAAATACTCCTACAAGTGCAGCAATATTAACTGCATTAAATGCCAAACCAGACATTGTGATCTTAGGTTATAGTTATACAATAAATGCTACTGAAGCTGCATATTTTGCGGACTATTTAAATAAAAAAGGAGTTATTATTGATTTTGAAGACAATAGTGCATCAGGTCAAAATATGTTGAGAGCAATCTTCTCGGATCCTACAATCTCCACTAACGCAGGTGCTGGAGGAGGTTCAGTATATGCACTTGCGAATACAAATGACCCGATATTAAACGGCCCATTTGGAGATGTTAGAGGTAAGAATTGGGGAGAAGATGCTTCTAATACTACAAATATTACTGGTCTTACAAGTGGTTTTATTCCATTTAGCTATGCCCAGCCTATAAACAGTACTACTGCCAGATCTGGAATCACAGGATTTAGACACTCATCTTTAAATTTAGTATGGTTTGGAGACGGAGGATTCCTTAGTAATGAAAATGCCAATGGAAGCCAATATCCAAGTACTACTATTGAGCCTTTTCTTGCCCCAAGTACGGGAGGATACTTACCGGTTCAGAGAACGGGGTACGGATATGCTGGTAATGGCAATACTACAGGAGGAATGCAGGTTCAAAACTCTATTATTTTCGCCAATGCTTTAGCCTGGGCAATGAAACAGGCTGAAACTAACGGAATAAATACTCCTTAGGACACAAGATTAGATTTTAAAAACACAAATTTTGATATAAAACACTGATGATATAGAAATATAGCATTGGTGTTTTTTTTATTTAACCCCTGTCATATAATGAGTTATATAAATTACTTTTTTCATTTGAGTTTTATGGGTTTACTAGAGTATTTCTTACTTATAGGATTCTATTACTGTCTGTGTTATTTTCTTTTTAAAAAGATTTTGTATAATGCAAAAATTCAGCAGAAGGAAATAAATAGAAGAGATATTATAAGAGAAATACTTCATTCTACTACCTCATCATGTATTATGGCATTTCTAATTTTTCTGGTTATACAAAGTCCCTTGAGGAAGTATACTAAAATTTACGAAAACATTAATGATTATTCTCTGTATTGGTTAGCAGGAAGCATCATCATAGGACTATTCATTCACGATACTTATTTCTATTGGATGCACAGAGTATTGCATCATAAGAAAATATTCAGGTATATACATCTTATCCATCACAAATCAACAAATCCCAGCCCTTTCGCCGCTTATTCTTTTCATGTTTTGGAAGCGGCTGCAGAAGGACTTATTGTTCCTATTTTGTTTTTTATTATTCCCTTACATAAGATCAGTATTTTACTGTTTATACTGATTGCTTTATTCATTAATGGGTATGGACATTTAGGATACGAAATTGCTCCAAAATGGCTGAGAAACTCTTTTCTTTTTAAAATTTTCAACACGTCGGTGCATCATAATCTTCACCATCATAAATTCAAAGGAAATTATGGTTTGTATTTTAGGTTTTGGGATCAGGTCATGAAAACCGAGCATCCTGATTATGTAAAAACTTATGATAAGATACAGAAGAAAAGATTCGGGTAAGGAGAATAACTGCGAATAAACTTACGTAGAATTTATACTTTGATGTATTGTTTCACTTCTTTAATGATGCTTAGAATTAGCTCTACAGGTAAATCCTCATTCACATCAATTAAAAGGATTTTAAACTTCTTTCTGCCTTCCTGGATAAGTTCCGGATGATCTAAGCGATCACCGTGATAAAAGCTGACATAATGCTTTTTGTGTTTTTTGCTGTAATAGAAATAACACAGCATTTTCTTTTTGTATTTAAAGAAGGGAAGCCCAAAACTTAACGTCTCGGTGATATTTTCGGGATCAGAATCCAATATTTTTGTTCTTAAAAACAAAAGAGTACTTCTGGCAGGCTCTTCGATTCTGTAGAAATACTCTTGTATGGGATTCATTGATAATTAAAAAAATATTAATCAAAATTTTGAAGCTCGACCAGTTTATGGTACATACCTTTTCGGGCAATCAGTTCCTGGTGGGTGCCTTGTTCTACAACATCACCTTTTTCCATTACTACAATCCAGTCAGCTTTTTGAATAGTTGAAAGTCGGTGGGCAATCACTAAAGAAGTTCGGTTTTCCATCATTTTTTCCAGGGCATCCTGAACAAATCTTTCAGATTCCGTATCCAGTGCGGAAGTTGCCTCATCCAAAATCATAATTGGAGGGTTTTTCAGTACAGCTCTGGCGATAGATACTCTCTGTTTCTGACCTCCGGAAAGTTTCCCTCCATCATCACCAATATTGGTATTATAACCGTCAGGCAGTTGAGAAATGAATAGATCGGCATTCGCTATTTTAGCTGCTGCAATCACTTCTTCCTGAGTAGCATCAGGTTTACCCATCAAAATGTTATTGTAAACTGAGTCATTGAATAGCACAGATTCCTGTGTTACCATTCCCAGCAGTTTTCTATACTCCTGTAATCTTAAATGTTTGATATTCGTTCCGTCAATTAAAATTTCACCTTCCGAAACATCATAGAATCTTGCCAGAAGGTTAGCAATCGTTGTCTTTCCACTACCACTTTGTCCAACCAAGGCAACGGTTTTCCCTTTCGGAATGGTTAAATTAAAGTTTTTAAGGATCAGATTATCCTTATCATAGAAAAATCCGATGTCTTTAAATTCAATTGAATTCTGAAGAGTAGAAATGGAAACAGGTTCTGCCACTTCTTCAATTTTCACATCTGCATCCAGAATTTCCAATACTCTTTTCAGAGAAGCTTCTCCTTTCTGAACGTTAGAAATAGAAGTTGATAAACTTTTTGCCGGAGGTAAAATCTGGAAGAACATTCCTAAAAATACCAGGAAATCTGCAGGAGAAATGCTCTGTTCAACAATAATTTGTTTTCCTCCGTACCAGGCAATGATCAGAAACGTAATAGATCCTAAAAATTCGCTCATCGGCGAAGCCAGTTCTTTTTTTCTTCCCAAATTAATCGAGCTGGAAATCCACTTATTCATTGATTGCATGAATCGGTTATCCATTATTTTTTCAGCATTGAAAATCTTGATCACTTTAGATGATTTCAAGGTTTCATCAACGATAGAAAAGATAGTTCCCATTTCGTGCTGTGCCTCATGAGAGTCTTTTTTAAGGCTTTTTCCGACCAGCGCAATCATGGTTCCCATCACAGGTAAAACCAGTAATGAGAAAAGCGTCATTTCCGGACTTAGGAAAAATAAGGTAACTAAGGTACTGATCAGCATGAACGGAGCATTGATCAGTTCAATTAAACTTCCTAAAATATTTCCTTCAACTTCCCCTACATCATTAGACATACGGGACATCAAATCGCCTTTTCTGCTTTCGGTAAAAAATGAAACCGGTAAAGACAGGATTTTGCGGTACATCGCACCCCGAAGATCTTTGGTAACGCCTACACGATAGTTGATCAATAAGAAAGATCCGAAATAACGGAAGGCATTTCTTAATAGAAACATAAATGCTGTAATAACACACAGCCAGGCAAGAACATTCAGTGAACCGTATTGGGTCACTAAATCCTGCACATAATAATTGGAATATTCTTTTAAATATGAAAAAACATCTGTCAGATCTCCTGAATAAACAGGTGCCGATTCATATTTTTCAGGTTTTATGGTCCCAAAAAGCATCCCCAAAACAGGCAGAATAGTTCCTAAGGAAGCAATTTGAAATACAGAATACATAATGTTGAAAAATAAACTTCCGTAGATGTATTTTTGATGCGGTTTCGCGAATTTTAATATTTTTTTATATTCGTTCATTGAATGAAAAATTGGATAGCAAAATTAATTAAAATATACTGAAAGACGTTCGTAATTGAATTTTACTTTACCTAATATGTTTGCATAAAATCTTTTTTGTTACAACTTATTTGCATTCCTTCTTTAGCACGTTAAATAATATACTGAAACAGGTGATTTTTAGCGGTCGGAAAAGTCTGTTAGATTGCTTATAGAAGCTGAAGTGCTGAAAAATGATATTCAAAAATTAGGAATCAATGAGATGTCCGGTATAAAAAACAAAACCACCCAAAGGTGGTCTTTATTGAATAGAATTTTCTTAAAACTGTACTTTATCCGTATACTTCGGAGCAAAATTCTTAGGATTTAATTTTTCCAGTGTTTTCCCAAAATTATTAATGATCTGGGTCATATTATCAAAATCAACAATACTTACATCATCGTTCACCTGGTGGTAATGTTTTATTTTGGTCATGTCCGCTGTTGAAATAGAATGGGCAATAATTTTCTTTTTCACAAAATTTACATTGTCTGATCTGTAAAACAACTGTTCTGCTGCATAAGGATCAGGATTTATTGTTAATCCGTTTACTGCATTTTTATTGAAAAGCTCATCCATATCAGAAAATTCATCTCCTGTCATGAAAACGGCGTTCTTCCCAAATTGGGATTCTGTAGCAACCATTTCAAAATTGAAAAGGGCAGATAGATTATTATATATTTTATCTAAATTTTTATCGCCAGCAATGGCTGTGGAACCCAGCATTCCTTTTTCTTCGCCGTTAAATGCCATGAAAACCATAGAAAATTCAGGTTTTTTATTTTTAAAATAGTCGGAAATACCTACCAGTGTAGTGATTCCGCTTGCATCATCGTCTGCGCCGTTGTAAATATTGTCGCCGCTTTTATTATTGGTGCCGATGTGATCAAAATGCCCTGAAAATCCTAAGAATTTATCAGTTTTGCCTTTTTTTACACCACATACATTATAGACTGTCTTTCCTTTGTAGTTGAAGGGAACGAGATAAGAAGTGCCGGTACAGTATTCTAGATTGTTTTCTTTGAATAGAGTGGCAATATAGTTGGCGGCATTGTCATTTTCAGGAGTTCCGATTTCGCGGCCTTTCATTTCATCTGATGCCAGTGTTGAAATAATTGTATTCACTCTTTCTTTCGAAACTTCCTGAGCGAAAGTAAAGACTGAAAAAAGGGATACTGTAAGGTAGGTCAGTTTTTTCATTGTTGATAATATTTATTCAATCTGTCGCAGTTTTAGAAGAAATGTTGCAATTGATGTTGTAAATATAAAAAAAACAGCTTCTAAAAAGAAGCTGCTTTCACTCAAAAAATCGTTGTAAGGTTATCTCAGTCTGTCTACAGATTTTACGAGCCTCTCATCTCTGCGGATAAAGATGTTTGCAATAAGCAGACAAATTACCGCGATCAATGGGAAAACCGGCTCAATACCCTTCTCAGGAAATTGTATTCCTCCGGGTAAGTTTAGTAACCAGTACATCAATACACCAATCAACAAAGCGTTTATAATAATGCTGATGGTATTCAGCAAAATTTGTCTTTTTCTGTTTTTAAAGCTGAATACACTCAGTAATCCAACTAAAACGAGGGTGATACACCCAATGTTTATCACGGGAATACTGCCAAAAACAGCAGCATCTTGTCCCGTTAAGAAAAGAGAAACAGCAGCCAAAACTGCTAAAAATGTCCATATGGTCTGTATTCTTTGTAGCATTGAATATTAATTCGTTGGCAAAAATAACATAAATTTTGCACAATTCAAAAATAAGTGTAGATTTGCATTATACAATGTACTTGAAAATAAAAGTCACCGGACTTACTTTTCTTACTCACAATTAATTACATTTTTACATTAAATATGTTTAACCTAGAAACGTTAAGGTCAAAATCCGTAACGGACTTGACTAAAATCTTAAAGGATTTGGGCGTTAAAGTTGCAAGAAACAGCAATGAAAATGACAAAATCTTTGCAATTCTTGACTTTCAGGCTTCTAACCCTAAAGTTGCTAAAGATTATTTCAGCGCCACGGAAACCAGTATAACTACTGAAGAAATACCGGCTGAGAAACCAGCAAAAGCTCCTGCAAGAAAACCAGCTCCAAAGAAAACCGCACCGAAACCTAAGTCGGAAGCGACCCAACAGGAGGAAACACAATCCCAGGAAATTGAAATAAAGCCACAAGTTGAGGCAAAGGCAGAAGCGAAACAACGTGTTCCTGAACAACCTAAGCCGGAGGAAGTGAAAACTGAAACCGAAACTAAAGCAGAGGCACCGCAAACTGCACAGGCTAAGAAAAAAAGGCAAAGAGTTTCTCCTCCAAATAATAATAATACAGGTAATACAGAATCTGTTCAGGAAAGAAAAGAAACTCCTAAAAATGCAGAACCTCAGGAATCTGCTCCTTCAGAAGAAAAGCCTGCATCCCCTCAATCTCAGGCCAGACCTCAAAAAAATCACAATCATCCACAGAATAGTGGAAACTCCCATAAGAATCCAAACCAAAACCCGAATCAGAATCAGAATTCTAACCAAGGTTCTAATCAGAATCAGAATCAGAATCAAAATTCTAATCAAAACCAGAATCAAAACAGACATTCTGAGAAGCATGAAGAACATCATGAATCCAGAAAAGAGTTTAATTTCGACGGAATGGTTAGTATTGAAGGCGTTTTAGAAATCCTTCCTGATAACTATGGGTTTTTACGATCTTCAGATTTTAGCTACATCTCTTCTCCGGATGATGTGTACGTTTCTACAGCGCAGATCAGAAATTTTGGATTAAAAACAGGGGATACGGTAAAAGGTATTGTGAGATTACCTAAAGAAGGCGAAAAATATTTTTCACTTTTAAAGCCTACGGAAGTTAATGGACGTGATTTAGCATTCATTAAAGACCGTGTTGCTTTTGAATATTTAACACCGCTTTTCCCGGAAGAGAAATTTAACCTGGCAGGAAATAATTCTACACTTTCTACAAGAATCGTAGATCTTTTTGCCCCGATTGGAAAAGGACAGAGAGCAATGATCGTGGCACAGCCTAAGACAGGTAAAACCATGTTGCTTAAAGATATTGCCAATTCTATTGCGGCCAACCATCCTGAAGTATACATGATGGTGCTTCTTATCGACGAACGTCCTGAGGAAGTTACCGATATGGAAAGAAGCGTAAATGCTGAAGTAATTGCTTCTACATTTGATGAGGCGGCAGAAAAACACGTGAAAGTAGCAAACCTTGTACTTGCAAAAGCACAGAGAATGGTAGAATGCGGACATGATGTAGTAATTTTGTTAGACTCTATTACGAGATTGGCAAGAGCTTATAACACTGTAACCCCGGCTTCCGGAAAAGTTCTTTCAGGTGGAGTAGATGCCAATGCTTTGCACAAACCAAAAAGATTCTTCGGAGCAGCAAGAAATATTGAGAACGGAGGTTCTTTAACGATTATTGCAACCGCTCTTATCGATACAGGTTCCAAAATGGATGAAGTTATTTTTGAAGAATTCAAAGGTACCGGAAACATGGAACTTCAGTTAGACAGAAAAATTGCAAACAGAAGGATTTATCCGGCCATCGATTTAATTTCTTCGAGCACACGTAGAGATGATCTTCTTCTGGATGAGGTTACCTCACAGAGAATGTGGATCTTCAGAAAATATCTTTCTGAAATGAATCCTGTGGAAGCGATGGAATTTGTAAATAAAAACATCAAAGGAACTCTAAATAATGAAGAATTCCTGATGTCTATGAATAAATAAATTTAATATTGTTAAATAGAAAGCACGGATCTTCTGCCGATTATCGATATAATAAAAAAGTATATTTTTATTTTCTAAATTGTAATTTCTTTAATCTGAAAAAAATCGTGTAAAGGCATAAAGAAAATTTATATCTGTTCAATTTCTTGAAGCGAAATCATTCATAACAATGAATATATCAATGTTAAAGATTTATTAAAATAATATTCAATTTTTGATAATAGATTAAATATTGGCTAACTTTGGATTATAACATTAAAAATAAAATTATGTCATTTGAATTACCAACACTAGGATACGCTTACGATGCATTAGAGCCTACTATTGATGCAAAAACAATGGAAATCCATTATACTAAACATCACCAGGCATATATCGATAATTTAAACAAGGCAATTGAAGGAACTGAATTAGCAGGGAAAACAATTGAAGAGATCTGCCAGACAGGAACTGATAAGCCAGCGGTAAGAAATAATGGTGGAGGACACTTCAACCATAGCTTATTCTGGAATATCTTAACGCCGGGTGGAAGCAAAGAGCCGGTAGGAAATGTAAAAGCAGCGATTGAAAACTATGGTGGTTTTGAAAAATTCAAAACTGATTTTTCTGAAGCAGCTAAAACAAGATTCGGTTCAGGATGGGCTTGGCTAGTTAAGAATGCAGACGGTTCTGTTTCTGTTTCTTCTACACCCAACCAGGATAACCCGTTAATGCCTGTTGCAGACGTTAAAGGAACTCCGGTATTAGGATTGGATGTTTGGGAGCATGCCTATTATTTAAACTACCAAAACAGAAGACCTGATTATGTTGGAGCTTTCTTCAATGTAGTAAACTGGGATAAAGTAGAAGAATTATTCAACAAGTAATTGTTAAATTCTATAAAAGTAAAAGGTTCAGAAAAATATTCTGAACCTTTTTTTGTACATATTATTAGGGAATGTTATCGGATGACGTCACTGCCGGACAATCCGTTCATCCTTAATCCGTATTTCCAGCTTACATAGGCGAATACCTGATAGAGCTTATATTCAAACTTGATCCCGTAATTTTCTTTTGGATCATAATCGATTCCGGATTCAATGATGTTTCTGTACTTTCCTGTATTGTAGTAAGAGTTCCATTCGGTCACAAGAAAAGCATTTTTAGTTTTTAAATAGGATTCAGAATATTGGCTGATGGGTTTTGCAATACCATTCAGAAAATAATCAAACTGAGTATCCATTACCGTGATATCCCATTCTCCTTCATCATTTTTAGAAGGCTTTATTTCAGATTTATCTTTCGTATCCTTAGGAGTGGTTTGCGAAAAACAACTGAAAGGAATAAATGCCAACATTAAGAGCAATACAAAATTTTTCATGATGGATATATTTACCTTAAATATATTAAAAAAGCACCCTAAGAAGAGTGCTTTTGTTTTATTTTTTAATGTATTCCTTTTGAATAACAGAAACAGCCGGGAAGTGATCACTGTATCCACCGGTAAACCTGTCGCCGTCCCAAGAACGGAACGGGTATCCTTTGTACTGTCCTTCCTTGTTTACTAAATAAGAGGGAGCATAGATCTCTGCCTTATAAACCGTATACGTAGGAGTAATTTTGTCAGGAGAATATAAGTTTCTTGAAACAATAATCTGATCAAACAGATTGGGAGCATCTCTATACGCTAAAGAAGCAACTCCTGCTTTGTATAGTTTGTACATTAAATTATAATAAGGTGTATTATCTGATAATTCACTAGGATCACCTACAGCGCCTAAATGTTTTTTCACACTTGGGCTTACCGGGTCATCATTATAATCACCCATAGAGAATAATTTTATACCGGGATTTTCAGCAGTAAGTTTATCCATTTCGTTTTTCAAAACGGTAGCTGCCATGTTTCTTTTAGCCTGTGAAATAGCTTCACCCCCTCTTCTTGAAGGCCAGTGGTTCATCAGAATAGCTACTTTTTCACCATCTAATAATCCTACTGCCACTACAACATCTCTGGTATATTCTCTTTTCCCTTCGTCTCCGAAGATCTTTATTTCTTTTTTATAAGAATTTATTACAGAGAATCTTGATTTTTGATAAATGATTGCAATATCAATACCTCTTGCGTCATATGTATTAAAATGAACAATACCGTAGTTACTTCTTGCAAGGGCAGGCTGCTTAATAAGATCTTCAATCACCTGTCTGTTTTCAACTTCTATCAGTCCACAAATAACGGGGTTGTCATTGGTATACTGTCTTCCCAGTTCGGAAATTACCTTCGCTTCGTTTCCTAATTTTTGGTTATATGATTTCGTTCCCCATCTTTTAGGGCTGTTGGCAGTAAAATCATCGGCTAAGACCTGTTTTCTTATTACTTTCTTTCCGATCAGAAGATCATCACTCCATTCTCCTCTGTAATCTTCTGTAGTTTCAAGATATTGTAAAGAATCTAATGGTACGCTTCTATGAAATTTAGGATTGTTTACCTGGAGGGTTCCATCGATATAATCAGCAGAAGGAATAGTATCCCAAAGGTTTTCTACATTCAGGAAAGCGACAGCGGCTCTTTTAACCTGTTTCTGCTGTGAAAAAGCAGACCCAAAGCAAAATACTGCAGCAATGATTAGATATTTTTTCATGTTCTTAGTATTCTAAAAAAATTAAGGGGTTAAAATTACTAATTTTATACAAGATTCATATTAAAAATAGTTTAACAAATGTATTTTTATATTAATGATGAAAAGGTGATATTGTTAGGATAATGATGGAAGGTTAAGAAAAATTAATAGAATAAAGAGCTTAAAATGTTTGACTTAATGAAAATAGTTCTAAATTTGTGGCCCCTTAAATAAAGAAGGATTTAAAAATAAGTTTATTATGATTAAAAAACTATCCCTAATCTCTTTGTTTACCCTGTTGCCTGCATCTTATTATTTTGCACAGACTACCGTTTTTGCATATGTTAAGGATCAGGAAGGTAAGCCATTAGAGAAAGCAGAAGTAGATCTAGCACAGTCCAGCGGTGATGTGACTGTGGATAAAATTGGATACTTCCAGTTTGTGGATTTGAAACCTGGCCATTATCTTATTACTGTTGCAAAATCAAATTTTGAATCTAAAATTTTAGAATTTGATGTAACGGCTGATGAGAAGAGAAAAGACTTAGGTGTGATTACACTTAATTACAATCTAGGAGCAGATGCAGGAGTTGTAGTCATTGACGACTCTGCAAATGATACCGAAGATGGAGGCTCATCAATGCAGCCTACAGTTGGACTTTTGAGCTCAGGGAGAGATGCTTTCCAGAATGTTTCTGCTTTTGAACTAGGTGCTTACTGGTTCAGACCAAGAGGGGTAGATAATAGATTTGAGGATGTAGTTTTCAATGGAGTATCAATGTCTAAAAATGACGACGGTAGAATAGATTTCAGCAACTGGGGTGGTTTGAATGATGTTACCAGATATCCATACGAAAATGTAGACAATATTACACCTTCAGAATATACTTTTGGTAACCTGGGCGGGGTAGCGTATTATAACACCAGAGCTTCCAGCTACAGAAAGCAGACTTCATTGGCGTATTCATTTACCAACAGAAGTTATATGCAGAGAGCAATGGCAACCTATTCTTCAGGATTAAGTAAGAAAGGTTGGGCATTTACGTTCTCAGGAAGCAGAAGATGGGGAGACAGAGCTGTTATTGATGGGGTATACCAGGATGCGTATGCTTATTTCGGATCTATTGAAAAGAAATTCAGCGACAGGCACTCTATCAACCTTACCGGTTTCGGATCACCTACCTATAGAGCTTCCAACGCTCCCAATACTCAGGAAGTATATGATATTATGGGTAAAAACTACAACTCTTACTGGGGTTGGCAGGATGGAGAAAAACGAAACTCCAGAATCAGAAATGTTTTTGAACCGATCTTCATGTTGACGGATTACCTGAAATTGGGTAAAACCTCAAACTGGACGAACACGGTTTCTTATCAGTTTGGAAGCGATGCAAGAAGCAGATTAGACTGGTTCCACGCTGCAGATCCAAACCCTACTTACTACAGAAAATTACCAAGCTTTGGGCTTTTATCGGCAGATGAGTTCAGACAGCAGTCTCAGATCGACTGGAACTATTTATATAATTCAAACCGTCTTAACCTTACCAATATGGATGGCTCGCCAAGAGGAGCTGTGTATACCATTGTAGAAGACGTAAATAAAGATAAAACATTCAATTTCTCCTCTCACTTTGATACAAGATTAAAGGACAATTGGAAATTGAATATCAACTTCAACTACCAGAATTTAAAATCTGACAATTTTAGAAGAATTAAAGATTTATTAGGGGCTAATTATGCTTATAATCTTAATGCTTTTAATAATGATGTAAGATACAATGCAGATGACACGAATGTAGAAGTAAGAGAAGGAGACAGAACTCAGTATTCTTATGAACTGACAAGAAATCATTACTCTCTGAATATTTCATCAGAAATAGATTTCAGCAAATTTAATGTGGTAGCTTCCATTTTCTCTTCTTATTCTGAAGCCTACAGAGAAGGTAATTTCAGAAGTGGTATTGCAAGATTCAGAGATAACTCTAAGGGGAAAAGTGCTGTTTATGACGCTTTAGATGCTGGTATTAAAGCAAAACTTACTTATAAAATCGATGGAAAGAACTTTATTGTATACAACGGAGCTTTCTTCAGTTTGGCACCAACAACTAATGAGATCTATATTAACCCAAGAATGGTGGATTATTTAACACCTGGAGTTAAAAACCAAATCATCAATTCTAATGATATCAGTTATATCATGAGAGGCCAAGTCCTGAAATTAAGACTATCAGGATATCTTACAACGATTCAGAATGCTACTGAAATTTCAAGATATTATGCTGATGTTAATGACGGAACACTGGGGAATTCATTCAGTACTTTGGTAAACGAAGCCATGAGCGGTGTGAATAAAAGATACATGGGCGTTGAATTAGGCTTTGATGTGAAAGTAACACCTACATTAAACGCAGTTGGGGTAGCAAGTATCGGAGAATACAAGTATACCAACAACCCGGAAGTATCGACTTTTGATGATCTTAACGGATTCAGAGGAACAGATGTTTGGGGTAAAGCGAATGTAAAAGATTACAAAATAGCGGGAACACCTCAGAAAGCATTCTCTTTCGGATTAAAATACAATTCTCCTAAATACTGGTGGGTTGGAGCTTCAGCCAATTACCTGATGGATCAGTACCTGGATTTCTCAGCACTTAACAAAACGCCATACATGTATACAGATCAGACAACAAACGATCCGTATCCAGGAGTAACACCTGAGCTTATCCAGCAGATTACCAAGCAGACGAAATTTAACAATCAGTTTATGCTGAATGCTAATGCAGGGAAATCTTTCCAGTTTGGAAAATACAGAATGGGACTTAGCGTATCTGTAAACAATATTCTGAACAACAGAAACTATGTAACCGGAGGATTCGAGCAGGGAAGAAATGTAAACTTTACAGATGCTCTTGCCGATTCTCAGAGAGATACCCCTTATTTCGGACCAAAACTTTGGTATGACAGAGGAACAACCTTCTTTACTAACGTTTATTTAAGATTCTAAAAGACCACATTATGAAAAAATATACTTCAATTTTAAAATATATTTTTGTAATCATTGCTTCTCTGTATATTACAGGATGTGTGCATGATGACAAATATGACCAGCCCAATCTTGACGGTTTCGACTGTGCTGATAAAAAAGGAATCGTAGTACCATTTGCGGATGTAAAAGCAAAATACATAAACAGTACTACTTACGTTTTCCCGGAAGATAAAACGCCTAATGATGAGTCTGATGATTTATATATGGTAGGATATGTTTCTTCTACAGATGAAACAGGAAATATCTACAAAACCATCTATATTCAGGATGCATTACAAAACCCTACCCACGGATTTACCATCAGTGTGGATGCCGTAAGTACCTATACAAGATATCCTCAGGGATCAAAAATTTATGTAAAGCTTAACGGTCTTGCAGTAGGAGCGTACGGTAACCTTGTACAGCTGGGTATGAAAACAGGTGCTGAAACTTCTGCCGGAGCAGTATCAAGAATTCCGGAAAAGCAAGTGGCAAAATTCATCTTCAGATCTTGTACAACAAGAGGGGAAATCGTTCCTAAAGTAATGACGATGAGTGATATGGTTGCTTCCAATGATAAGTATTTCGGATGTCTGATCCAGCTTAATGATGTTGAATTTGACGGAAGAGCATTATGTACAACATACGCACCTAACGGAGTAACGGTAGATAAAACAATAGGAGAAGGATGGACCGTGACAGGAGGTGTAGGAAAGTATGCAAAAACTGCGATCGTGAGAAACAGTGGATTTGCTTCATTTGCCAATCAGCTTCTTCCTTCAGGAAAAGGTAAGTTTGTAGGAATTTACAGTAAATTCCAGTCTACACCAACTTCTACAGTTACATATCAATTGTATGTAAATAAACCTACCGACCTTGATATGAATAAATTCCCACGTTTAGATGGTCTTACCTCTAGCCCGTGTGATTTTAATCCAAGTACGCTGACGGCAAAAACAGTAGCTGAACTTAAGCAAATGTCTACAGGAACAAACTGGACGCAGATCACAGGAGATTTCTACGTGAAAGCTCAGGTAGTAGCTAATGACGAAACAGGAAACTTATACAAGTATGTCTACATAGAAGATGCTACAGGCGGAATCAGAGTAAACATCAATAAATTGAACTTATATCTTGATAACCGTTTCAGATTAGGAAAAGATGTTAATATTAAATTGAAAAACCTTTATCTAAGAAACGTTAGCGGAGAAATACAGTTAGGCAACCTTTTCAATAACAATACACAGTTCGGACAAATTGAAGAAACCGATATGTATAAATATTTCTTTGATACCAATACTGCTGTAAGACCGGTAGTACCTACAGAAAGAACCATTACGCAGCTTACTACTGCTGATGTCGGAAGATGGATTAAAATCAAAGACCTTCAGTTTATCGACAGCGACCTTGGTAAAACATATACTGACGGTACTGGTACTACAAACAGAACATTACAGGATTGTGCCGGAAACCAAATTCTTCTTAGAACAAGTGGATTAGCAGATTTCGGAACATCTACAGTGCCTAAAAAACCAGGTTCTACTGAAATCGAAGGCGGTAAAGGAGATGTATATGCAATCGCGAGTATCTTCAATGGAACATATCAATTATGGATTACAAAATTAGCGAATGTTGATTTGGATAATCCAAGATGTGACGGAAGTGTATATTCTCCAATCCCTACCATTTACAGTGAAAATTTTGCAAGCGGTGGATTCAGCTCAGACTGGACTGCGGTAAACGTAACAGGAGCTCAGGTTTGGGGAACTTCAAACCAGGGTAACGGAACAAACTACTATGCAATGATGAACGGTTTTGTCTCTGTAAACAATGCCAACGAAGATTGGTTAATTTCTAAAGCAGTAAGCTTAGTAGGAAAAACAAAAGCAGCCGTAAGTTTCACTACCGATGTAAGATATGCTGGAAATGCTTTACAGGTATATGCAACGGATAACTTTACAGGAAACGTAGCCACTACAGTTTGGACATTATTGCCTGCTACATTAGATACTAATACAGGAGCATTTGGTGACTGGGTAGGTTCTGGAAATGTAAACTTAAGCGCATTCCTGGGTAAGAACGTTAGAATCGCATTTAAATATACTTCTACGACTTCAGCAGCAGCAACATGGGAAGTAGATGATTTCAAAATAAAAGCACAATAACAGAGCTTTAAATAATTACCAGGGCGGACTTTTTAAAGTCCGCCTTTTTTATTAATTTCATACCGTAAAAATGGAATACTTCATCTATGTTCTCAGTCATACCTATACAGATGAATGGCATACTGATTTTAAACTGTTAGGTTTTCTTAATAGCTTAAAGAGTGTTGAAGAAATGAAAAAACAAGCTGTTATTCTGCCCGGTTTTAAAGAATATTCTGAGGGTTTTGTGGTTAATCAATATATTCTTGATAAAATTCACTGGGCTGAAGGATTTTACAAAATTATTGGTGAGATGGGTCTTGATTATCTGGAAAAAGGAGATGAGGTTGATAAAAATTGCCGTTCTGTAAAAGAATTAAAATTAAATACTATTTTTAGTGTAAGTCATTACTATACGATAGATACTCATTTGGATGATGAAAGGTACATAGGTGTGTTTTCTTCCTTAGATCAAGCCGAAAAAGCGGTTGAAGTATTGAAAATGAAACCTGGCTTTAAAACATACCCAGATTGCTTTGACATTAGTGAATTGGATCTTAATGTATTGTTATGGAAGTCAGGATTTTGATATAATCCAACAAAAAACCACTGCATTGCAGTGGTTTTTATACTTTAAAATTTCTTTTTAAAAAGAAACTTCATTCACTTCTTTTCCGCGTTGGAAATTCATTGCTTTCTGAGTTCCTTTGTAAGCAATAGTAACTACGTTAATTTGCTTAGGAAAGGCACTTAAAAGAATCGCGTTTTTTATTTTTAAGGTGCTGATGTCCGATACTCCGCCGGTTTCAAAATACACCCATACTGTTTCTCCGTTTACCTGACTTCCTGTAAAAGTAATTGTTTTAGGAGAGCCATTGACGTACACATCAAAATTATTGTTCACATATTTTTTTACTTCTGCTTCAAATCCAGCGGTATTGGGATTGATCTTAATAGCATCAGAAATGTGGTTTGTATTCATTTTTGTGGTAAACTTCAATGTCTTGCTTCCATCAATATAATCCACTTTGGTCATCGAAGAGAAAAAGTCTACATACATAAAACTCATTAACATAAAAAATGTTAAAATACTAGATATATATAAAAGTTTTTTCATCTTAATTAATAGATTTACAATCATTATTGCTTATTTTTATTCACAAATAATATGCCAATTAAAAATTGACGTTCACAGCGTATTTATCATAGAACGCTTTAATGTGTGCTACTGCCTCATCTGCAGTGTCTACAACTCTGTAAAGATCAAGATCATCCGCTGCAATCATGCCCTCTTCCAGTAAGGTTGCTTTAAACCATTCCAGTAATCCGCTCCAAAACTTACTTCCTACCAGAACAATAGGAAATTTGCCTATTTTATTGGTCTGTATCAGGGTCATCGCTTCAGTTAATTCATCTAAAGTACCAAATCCTCCCGGCATTACAACAAATCCTTGGGAATATTTAATAAACATCACTTTTCTTACAAAAAAGTAATCAAAGTTCATGGAATATGATTTATTAATATACGGATTAAAGTGCTGTTCAAAAGGAAGATCAATATTCAAACCAATAGATTTTCCTTTAGCATTAAAAGCGCCTTTATTTCCAGCCTCCATAATCCCCGGACCACCTCCGGTAATTATTCCGAACCCTAATTTTGTGATCTTTTCGGCAATTTCCACAGCCATTTCATAATACGTACTTTCCGGCTTCAAGCGTGCGGAACCAAATATTGAAACACAAGGTCCGATCTTGGCAAGTTTTTCATATCCGTCTACAAATTCTGCCATCACCTTAAAAACCATCCAGCTGTCTTTTGTTATGGTTTCGTCCCAGGTTTTTTGTCTGAAGCTGTTGTGCAGCTTTGATTCGTTTATGTCGAGTTCTGGATTTACTAAGCTTTCATCCCGCGTTCCATCAATTTCCATTGCAAAAATTATTTAAAATGTTTTTCGGCTTCTATTACAGATTCCGGTCTTCCGACATCTATCAGGATGCTGTCATGCACAAAACCGTGTATTTGCTCGGTCAGCATAAGATCCAAATATTCTTCCATAACAGAAAATTTGCCTGTTCTTTTTATTTTTTCAAAGATACTGGGGTTGATACAGTGTACACCACTGAACGCTAAAGCCTTAAATCCTTTATTGAATTCAGCCAGCCTCTGTTCACCGGTTTGTACATTCAGCCAGCCTCTTAAGATTAATTCATCATTAAAAAGCAGTTTTCTGGAACTTTCCCTATCCGAAACGGCTAAAGTAGCAAAATCTTTTATCTTTTTGTGATAATTAACCATCTCAGTAATATTGATGTCAGTTAAAATATCAGCATTCATGATTAAAAAATCTTCCCCATGATCAAGGAATCTTCTAGCAAAAATCAAACCACCTCCCGTTTCAAGAAGTTCGTCCTTTTCATCAGAAATTTCAATATTACAGTTGAAATTATTGTTCTTTTTAAGAAATTCAGAAATTTGCTCTCCAAAATGATGGATATTAATGACAAAATCCTTAATTCCAAAACTTTTAAGGTATTGGATATTTCTTTCCAGAAGAGCGATCCCATTAACCTTTGCTAATGCTTTAGGATGGTGGTCGGTAAACGGTTTAAGCCTTGTGCCTTTTCCAGCTGCGAAAATTAGAGCTTTCATTGTTATAATTGATAGTTAATGAATGAGATAAGATATAAATTAGAATATATCACTTATCATTATGAATTCAGGTGATGCTGTTCATCGTGGTGAAGACTTATTTCAGTGCCTTCCGGATACTTTTCTTTAATGAATTCAGCAATCTTTATGGCACAATATACCGATCTGTGCTGCCCGCCTGTGCATCCGAAATTAATCTGAAGATTTTCAAAACCTCTTGCAAGATAATTATCAATATTGATCGAAACGATGCTTTTTACCAATTCTAAAAATGCGGGCATTTCAGTTTTCTCTTCAAGGTATTTCTGAACACCAATATCATTTCCTGTTTGGATTTTGTATTCTTCAATTCTACCCGGGTTAAGTATTCCTCTGCAGTCGAAAGCAAAACCACCTCCGTTTCCTGATTCATCTTTTGGAATTCCTCCTTTTTTGTATGAAAAACTGTGTATGTCGATGTGAAGCATATTTTTATTTTTTATTAACCATTTAAGGTTGTGTTTAGTTTTATCAGATATCAATACTAATCTTTTAGTTTCTTCGGCAGCCGAGTAAATCAATTTTTAAGAATTGATAATGGTATTAATTTTTGATTCTGTTTTCTCCAGTGTTAACTGGCTTATTACTTTTTTAAGTTCCGGGTAATCTTTCATGTGCTCCCAGGAATCGGCAAATTGGCTGATATTCAGAATTCCCTGTTTAAGACTTGTCAGGAAATGTTGTTTTCTCTGAATCAATCCTCTGAAACCGTAAGCTCCTAAAACCTGTAGAAATCTCATCATTTGAATAGGTTTGACCGATTCTTTTAGTTGATTCCTTGTTTTTTGATCTTCAAACTGTTGAATATAGAATTCAAGCATTTCGTTTTTAAATGTTTCAGGGAAATTGGCTTTAGCCTGAAAAAGAAAAGAAATAACGTCATACATCAAAGGACCGTTCATCGCTGATTGATAATCAATGAATGAAACCTCGTCATTTTGATTCACCATTATATTCCTGGCCTGAAAATCACGAATCATGATTCCCTTGGGTTCAAGGTTTTCTATACGTCTGGCAATTTCTTTAAATTCTTTCAGCAGGGTCGATTTATGGTATTCAAGTTCAAGAACATCGGCCACGAAATTTTTAAAATAATACAAATCGTGGATCACAGGAAGTTCATCATAACTTTCATATTCAAAAGTTTTAGAAAAATCAATTTTTCCTTGGGTTTCAATCTGAAGCCGGAAAAGCTTTTCTAAAGTTTGTGTAACGAGTGCTTGTACTCTGGCAGAAAGTCCTTCATTTGAAATCAGTTCGGAAAGTGTATTTTCACCCAAAAATTCCTGAATGTATGTTTTTCTATCATCAGAAATGGCAAAAATTGCAGGGGTATTGAGATGCAATGAAGAGAAAATTTCAGAATAGTATAAAAAACATTCATTTTCGGGAATGTTTTCATTGTAGGTTACGATATACTTTTTGCTGGAAGATGCCGCCAGAAAGTTTACTCTGGCTGAACCGCTTTGAGCCAATGTGATGAACTCAGAAAATTTGTCATCCAGAGAGTTTTCAAGAAATCGTTTTGCGTTTTCGGAAGTCATAATATGGAAACAAATATACTAAATTACAATCTAATTTTTATCTTTGCAGCATGCTAAAGGATTTTAAACCAGTTTTAAGCATTTTGCTCCGCTTCATCATTATTTATCTGGTGCTGCTTTTTGCCTATCAGTTTTTCCTGAATAGCTGCAAGGGTTCCGGGCTGGATTCATTTTCAAGAATAATTGCGGATCAGGTAAGCTGGGTCCAGATTCAGTTGGGATATCCTACAGCACTTTACGATGATATCAAAAATGAGCAGGTTTGGTTTTATGTAAAGGATGCTTATGCGACGAGAATGGTAGAGGGGTGTAATGCTGTTTCTGTTATGATTTTGTTTGTGTCTTTTATTTTTGCCTTTTATAAGGGTGCTAAAACATTTGTCTTTGTATTTATCGGGCTTATTTTTCTGTATGTTATGAATGTATTGCGAATTGTGGGATTGAACATTGTAAATACCGATCACAAAGATTACAGTAAAATGTTCCATGATTTTATTTTTCCTGCCATCATTTATGGAAGCGTCGTATTACTTTGGCTGATATGGATTAAATTTTTTGCATTAAAAAATGAAAATTCTTAGTTGGTTTTTAGTTATAGCAGGTGTATTAGGTCTTATAGGTGTAAGATTACTGGAAAACCGTCTTTTCTATGATCCTTTTCTGGATTATTTCCACGAAGCAATTAAGAATATTAAATTTCCGGAATTTGTATGGGGGAAATTAATAATAGGTCATCTCTTCAGATTTATTTTAAATCTGTTTTTTTCGTGTCTGATTATTCAGTTTCTGTTTAAAAATAAGCAATGGACTCTACAGGGTGCGCTGCTGATAACAATTATTTTTATCATTACTTTCCCGATCTATCTGTATTGTATTTATGATAGATTTGATATTGGTTACCTGTTCTCTTTCTACATGAGAAGGTTTGTGATCCAGCCATTAATTTTATTGTTGATTGTTCCTATGTTTTATTACCGGAAGCAGATTGAGACAAAATAAAATCCCCTAGTTTGTCTGTTCTTCTGCGGTATGTTTATCTACACACGTTACATTTTCAGGAGTCCAGATTACCCGCTTCACAAAATCTTTTTCCCGGACGGGGCAATCTTTTATCTGACATACGGAACATGAGATAGGCTTACAGTCGTCCATATGAAAATTAAATTCAATGCTTCGTTTTGTGTTTTTGGCAAGTAGAATGATAGCCTTTTCCATTTCGTTATGGGCTTCACGGAGGCTGTAATACCAGGGAAGAGTAATGTGGGCATCGATATGAAGGGAGGACCCGAACTGCTGGATTTTCATATTATGAATGTCAATCCATTCTGTTCTTCTGTTGTTTTCAAGAATCTCTACGATCTGGAGCAGAAGGTCAGGGTCTTGCTCGTCCATAATTCCGCTTAAAGATTTACGGACAATCTTATACCCGACAATAATGATATAGGCTCCAAAAAGCAGTGCTACGACTGAATCCAGCCAGTAAATTTTTGTGAAATAAACCACAATTAAGCTGATCACTACACCAAGTGTGGTAATGGTATCCGACTGAAGGTGTTTTCCGGATGAAATAAGAACTAATGAGTTTTCTTCTTTCCCTTTTTTTATGGAAATATATCCTAGCAGATAATTGATTATCGCTGTAGCTGCAATAATCCATATTCCCCAGTCCAGCTTGTTTAACACTTTTCCTACGATCAAACTGTTGATTCCTTCGTAAATGATCATAATTCCGGCAATTGCTATAAGTGCGCCTTCAATACCAGAGGTTACAAATTCTACTTTTCCGTGTCCGTACGGATGGTCTTCGTCTTTCGGTTTGGCAGCAAGATGAAGAGAGTAGAGCCCCATAAATGCACTGATGACATTCACGACACTTTCCATGGCATCAGAAAATACGGCATCAGAATTAGTAAGCTTCCATGCAATCAGTTTTCCAATGAAAAGAATGACTCCAAAAACGGCAATGAGCTTCTGGAAGCCTATTTTATCTTTATTCTTCTTCATATGTTTGATAAAAAAAAGAATCTCAATGTTGAGACTCTTTTTTTATTTGTTAGTTTATACTAAGTTGTTTGCTACAAGGTATTCTGCGATCTGTACTGCGTTGGTTGCCGCCCCTTTTCGCAGATTGTCTGCTACAATCCAGAGATTGAGGGTTTTCGGTTGTGACAAATCCCGTCTTATCCTGCCGACAAAGACTTCATCTTTCCCTTCAGAGTATAATGGCATTGGATATATATTGTTCTTTACATCATCCATTACAATTACTCCTGGAGTTTCAGATAATATTTTTCTTATTTCGTCTACCTCAAATTCGTTTTCGAATTCAATATTTACACTTTCAGAATGTCCTCCCTGTACCGGAACTCTTACTGCAGTGGCTGTTAAATTGAATGTATCGTCCCCTAAAATTTTCTTAGGCTCTTTCATTAATTTAATCTCTTCTTTAGTATAATCGTCATCACTGAAAACGTCACAGTGAGGTAATGCATTTTTGAATACCTGGTAAGGGTATACTTTTGCAACAGAATCATCATTGTTGATTTCAGCATTCAGCTGATCTACCGCTGCTTTTCCTGTTCCTGTTACAGACTGGTAGGTAGAAACTACCACTCTTTTCAGGTTGTATTTTTTGTTAAGCGGACCCAGAACCATGACCAACTGAATGGTAGAACAGTTAGGATTCGCGATGATTTTGTCTTCTTTTGTTAAAACTCCTGCATTGATTTCCGGAACGACTAATTTTTTATCAGGGTCCATTCTCCATGCTGAAGAGTTATCAATTACAGTAATACCTGCTGCTGCAAATTTCGGAGCATACTCCAGAGAAGTAGATCCGCCTGCAGAGAATATTGCAATATCAGGTTTGGCAGCTATGGCGTCGTTTATGCTTACAATGGTATATTCCTTCTGTTTATACTTCACCTTCTTACCTATAGATCTTTCCGATGCAACCGGAATTAATTCTGTTACAGGGAAGTTTCTTTCTTCCAAAACTTTAAGCATAACTTGTCCAACCATTCCTGTTGAACCGACTACAGCTACTTTCATCTTAATGATTACATTATTTAAGTTAATATATTATGCTCCAAAGACTCTTGTCCATGGAAACGCGAATGCAAATAAACCGACTGCGATTAATCCCATAATTACAATTCCTAAAGAAATGGTAGGATTAACTTTTACTTTTTTGTTAACAATTGTCATTAAAACAGCAGCAACTAGCATAGAAAATGGATGTTCTACATACTGGAATCTTGAGTAAGAATCGCTCATCAATGTTCCGGAATCTAAGGCTGCTTTAAAGCCCGGAGAGAATATGAATAATAAACATATTCCTACCAAAAACTGAACATGAAAGAAAATCATTGTGAAAAGTGTAGTTTTCTTTAAAAACTTGTTCACTTTTCCACTAAACCCAAACATGGTAGTTAATAATGCAATAATAAATAATGCAACTAAAACCAATTCCAAATACCCAAATCCCTTATGGGCACTGAGAAAAATCTTGTAAAAATCCATAATCCTATTTTTTCTTTTTTTCTAGTAGCAAATATAACAAAAATCCCGGCGATAAGCCGGGATTCATATTTATAAAATCTAATGTTTTTATATGATTAGAAGTTGAAAGACAATGTAGCTGCCCATGTTCTACCGAATCCGAAGAATACTTGGTTAGAAGCGTCCAGACCTTTATAGAAGTTTGCAGGATTGTTTATGTAATTATTATATGCTGTCTGCGCTTGTGCGTCTGTATTAGTTGGCGTTTTGAAATCAGATAATTGTTTAATCTGAGTACTTGTGTTAGATTCAGCAATATACGTTGTGTCGAACAAGTTATAAACGTTACCTCTGATTGTGAAGTATTGGTTTTTATTATTTAACTCGATTCTGTATGAAATACCTAAATCAAATAGGTTGTAGTTTGGTAACTTTAACGTTCCTCTCTGTGCAGTAGACATATTGCTGAAGTTATAAGCATCTAAACTTGCATATAGATTACTTGTACTTCTCCAGGTTGTATCAAATTTAAGGTTTTTAACAGGAGTTACTGTTAAACCTAACGCAGCTGTTACCTGAGCAGCTTCTCCAACTTTAGCCTTATCCAGGTATAATTGGGTCTCGTTGCTTGTTGTTCCAGGGAAGTTTAAAGGTAAATTCGTAGTATCTTCAAAAAGAGTTGCGTTTGCATTTCCTCTGTAATACCAATCTCCTACAGAAAGCATACCGTTTACGGTTAACAACTTGTTAAGAGTGTAGTTTGCATCTACTTCTACTCCCATGTGTACCTCGTTCAGGTTATTGATCTCAGCGTAGAAAGTTTTACCTGTCACAGGGTCTTTTAAGTTAGATCTTCTAAGGTATCTGTCATCCCAAGTAGTTCTGTATAAGTTAACGTTAGCATTAAAGCTTGAAGACCTGAATCCATATCCTAATTCTAACCCAAATATTTTCTCATTCTTAAGGTCTTTAGCAACTACATTTTCATTACTTCTGTATACTGCATTGAAGAAAGGTTGTTTTTCATAATAACCGATGTTTCCAAATACATTGTGCTGTTCGTTAATGTTATAGTTGATTCCCCCTTTTACATTATATCCAAATAGGTTTTTGTAACCTGTTTTAGTGTTCATTACTTCCCCAAGCTTGGATTTTGTTACTCCATCAATTAGGAAATTGTCAATTCTCTGGAATCCTTGGTTAGAAACTGAACCTTGAACAAATGCAGAGATTTTGTCGTTTGTATATTCAAATTGTCCAAAAGCACCATACCAAAGTACTTGTCCATCATTACTGAAACTAATTCTATTACTAATGTCATCTACTTTTCCTCCAAAAGGATTCCATGTAGGTTCAGCGTTTGATGTAGCTTTAACTAGATTTACAGGATTATTTTTGTTGTTCTTATCAATATATCCTGAAGCTCCTAATAAATCACTTACAACAGTATAGTGGTATCCATAATAATATCTGGCATCAATACCTGCAGTAAATTTCAGGTTGTCATTAATTTTGTGGTTGAAGCTTGAAATTAATCCGAACCAGTTGTGAGAGTTGATTGAAGCGTTTCTGATTATCACTCCTTTATCTGGTGTTGATGCCTGGTTAGCAGCAAAAACATTATCAAAGTTGTATAAACCAGTATTAGGATCTCTAAATGTAGATAAACTTTTTCCGTTAACAGTACCTGTTGTATTGGTACCACCACCTCTACCAAAAGAACCGTATAATACAGTGTTTAGTTTAGAGTTTTCACTCATACTCCAATCCCAGTTTAATGACATTACAGGCTTGTGGTAGTAGTTTACTCTTGCTGAGTATTCTCTTCCGTTAAGATACCCCCAATCTGAGTTGTATCTACGGTTAGGAGTACCATCTTTATCAGGATTATAAGTAATATAGTTAGAAATAGCACTAGCAAATGATCTTTGGTTGTGCCATTGTGGTGCACCTGTTATTGTAAATTGTAAATCATGCTTTTTGTTTGGCTGGTATCCTACTGCAAGATAGTAGTTGTACCCTTCGAACTTTGTTCCATCTGCATACATAGAACCTGAAGTTCTACTCATTAAGAATGAAGAAGACCATCCTTTTTCTGATTTTCCTGTATTATAAGCGAATAATGATTTGTTATATCCATCATTTCCAACTCCTACAGAAACAATACCTCCCTGCTTTTTGTCAGCAGATCTTGTTAATATGTTTACAGTTCCTCCTACAGAAGCAATTGCTAATTTTGAAGAACCTAAACCTCTTTGAACCTGCATTGCAGATGTTACATCTGAAAGACCTGCCCAGTTAGACCAGTATACAGCTCCAGTTTCCATATCGTTAACTGGCATACCGTTTACCATTACGGCAATGTTATTTTGACTAAATCCTCTAATGTTTAGTTTAGAGTCACCGAAACCACCTCCTGCTTTAGTAGCATATACTGATGGGGTCGTATTTAAGATCTCAGGAAATTCCTGATTTCCTAACTTTTCAACAATTTGTGCCTCTTTAATTGTTGAAACTGCTACCGGTGTTTTTCTATCTTTAGCGATATCGGCAACACCAGTTATTACAACTTGTTCAATGTCGTTGGACTTCGCATGTACCGTGTCCTGAACTTGTTGAGCATAATAAACACTGGCTGTAGAAAGCGTGATTACTGCAGACAGCATCGATTTGTTGATTAATTTCATAATCGTTTGTAATAGTTAGATTTAATTTTCTGCAAAATTGCTAAAATAAAATTTAACTAATATTAACTGTATGTTAATTTTTACTCAATCTTAATAATGTTTAAATTGCTGATTTTCAATGCCATGCATAAAAAACGACTTTTAACATGAAAAAAATCACATTATTGAGTTTTTAATAAAAAGGGGTTGTTTTTGTTAAAAATACAACGCTATTTCACTGCTTTGAGACTCAAATCGATATTTTCTGCCGAGTGAGTAAGGGCTCCGGCGGAGATATAGGTAACTCCTGTAGTGGCAATTTCCTTGAGCATATCACGGGTAATTCCTCCTGAAGCTTCCGATTCACATGATCCGTTAATCATATCCACAGCTTGCTTCATAGTTTTCACATCCATATTATCAAGCATGATTCTGTCCACTTTTGCTTTGATGGCTTCTTTTACTTCTTCCAGATTTCTGGTTTCAACTTCTATCTTTAACTTCTTTTTACTTTTTTTAACATAATCCTTTGCCATTTTTACCGCATTGGTAATACTTCCGTTATAATCAATGTGATTATCCTTCAACATAATCATGTCATATAATCCATAGCGGTGGTTGGTACCGCCGCCAATAGCCACAGCCCATTTTTCACAGATTCTGAAATTAGGGGTCGTTTTTCTGGTATCCAGCAATTTCGTTTTTGTTCCTACCAACCTGGAATCCCATTCGTGAGTTAAGGTAGCAATGCCACTCATTCTCTGCATGCAATTCAGGACAAGTCTTTCCGTTGAAAGGATAGATCTTGCACTTCCGGTTACAATAAATGCGATGTCACCCACTTTTGCTACGGCTCCGTCTTTGATAAAAGTTTCTACTTTTAAATTGTCATCGAAGGTTGTAAAGATAATTTCCGCTAATTCTACTCCTGCAAGGATGCAGTCCTGTTTGACAAGAAGTTTGGCACTTTGCTGCAGATTTTTCGGTATGGTCGACAAGGTAGAGTGGTCACCATCCTGAATGTCCTCTTCCAAAGCGTTTTTTATAAAAGTTTTAAGGGCTTTATCGGTTACGTAGCTAGGCTTTTTCATAGGGTTCTTTATGCTAGATCTTTATTATAAAATGCTCCTTTATTTTCTGTCATTTGTATAGATTCAGTGATAATAAGGTGAGCAACGGTAGTAAGGTTTCTAAGTTCTGATAATTGTGGGGAAAGAATAGAGTAGTGATAGATTTCATCAACAGCTGCTGCAATTTCCTGGTGTTTCTGCATGGCCATAGTGAGACGTTTATTACTTCTTACAATCCCTACAAGATCGCTCATCATCTCCTGAAGCTGCTTTCTCAAATAGCTGATAATGACCATTTCATCCATCATCTTCATTCCATCCTCATTCCATTCAGGAACGGCTTTTAAATCATCGAAGTTGAAATTATTTTTATCAAGAAGGCTGATGGTCTTCATCGCAGCGTTATGTCCGAAAACCAGTCCCTCGAGTAGCGAATTTGAAGCAAGTCTGTTCGCCCCGTGAAGTCCGGAGTTGGTGCATTCTCCTACTGCGAAAAGATTTCTGATAGAAGATTGGCCGTCTCTGTCTACTTCAATGCCGCCCATCAGATAATGGCAGGCAGGAACAATCGGGATCAGTTGGTTGAACGGGTCAATTCCTTCTTCTCTGCATTTTTTATAGATATTGGGGAAATGCTCGAGGAATTTTTCCTGATCCATTGCGCGGCAGTCTAGGCCGGCATATTCATCACCTGAAATTTTCATTTCATTGTCAATCGCTCTTGCAACAATATCTCTTGAGGCAAGTTCTTCTCGCTCATCATATTTATGCATGAATTTTTCACCTTTTTTGGTTCTTAATTTTGCTCCGTCTCCCCGTACGGCTTCAGAAATTAAAAACAGCATGCCATCTATTTTGCTGTACAGCGCTGTAGGATGAAATTGGTAATACTGCATGTTGGAAACCTTCCCCTTGGCACGGGCCACAAAAGCAATTCCGTCTCCCGTTGCAATAGTTGGGTTGGTGGTGTTTTTATAAACATGTCCGGCACCTCCTGTTGCAACTAATGTTATTTTTGAAGTGATTTTTTTTATCTTTTTAGACTTTTCATCTAAAATATAGGCGCCATAGCAATGGATATCTCCCTGAATTAATTCTTTTCCGGGAACATGATGCTGGGTAATGATATCAATTACATAATGATGATCCAGGATCTCAATATTAGGGCTGTTTTTAGCGGTCTCCAGAAGAGCTCTTTCGATCTCGAAACCGGTAATATCCTTATGGTGTACAATTCTGTTTTCAGTATGTCCACCTTCTCTGCCTAAAGCAAATTCGCCGTTTTTCATGTCGAACTTAGCGCCCCATTCTACAATTTCGTTGAATCTTGCCGGTGCTTCCCGAACGACCATCTCTACGATATCGCGTTTGTTTTCTCCGTCCCCGGCACGCATGGTGTCCTCAATATGCTTTTCAAAATTATCATTTTTCAAATCGGTGACGACTGCTAAACCGCCCTGGGCGTATTTAGTATTGCTTTCATCCTCGTCGGATTTTGTTACGATGATTATCTTGGCATCAGGAAGGTGCTCAGAAACTTTTATGGCATAAGAAAGGCCCGAAATTCCGGAACCGATTACTAATACATCCGCTTTTATCATATACTTGCTTTAAGGCAATTGTTTAAATAATTAAATAAATGTAAACAATTTTTCGTTTGGTTTTCTTACTTTTTTCATGTGTTGGAAGTGGTCTTCTTCGGAACGGTAGCCTAAAGCGAGGGTGACGGTTACTTTTTCTGTTTCGGAGTTGATGTTCAGGATCTCTTCTATCAGATCCTGCCGGAAGCCTTCCATAGGGCAGGAGTCAATATTTTCTATTGCAGCGGCATACATAAGGTTTGCCAATACAATATAAGACTGTTTTTCAGCCCAGTTGAAAATTTCATCCTGAGTTTTTTGATTAATATGCTTATTGATGCTGTTTTTAAATAGGTCGAGCTTTTCTACAGGAGTTTCTCTTACCTCGGAAATATGATTAAAATATCCCCGGATATAGCTTTCCTCAATTGTTTTTTTGGAAATAATGACAACGAGATGCGAACACGTAGAAATTTGTGATGGATTGTAAAAAGCCGGAATAAGTTTCTGCTTCATTTCCTCACTTTCCACCACTACTATTTTATAAGGCTGAAGCCCCAGTGAACTGGCAGATAATTTTCCAGACTCAAGAATATTGTGAAGTACTTCCTGAGGAATAATTTCCGTATTAAATTTTTTTACAGAATATCTTCTGCTTAAAGCTTCCAAATAATTCATAAAACAAATTTAAGAATTGAATGTGAATAAAGTATGCTTAAAATGAAATATCTCCTCTTAAATAATGCAAAAAGGATCACCTTACGCAAGGTGATCCTTTTACCAGATAATAAGTAGTACATTATTCTCTGTTTTTTACCATAATCCAGCCTGAGAATTTTATAGGAGTGCTGTTTTTGTTATTTTCATTCCATGTCACAGAATACCAGTAATTCCCTGTAGGAACTTTTCTGCTTCCGTTGGTAGTTCCATCCCAAGTATACCTGTTTGATTTGTCGGCTTTATAAAGTTTATAGCCATAACGGTCGAAAATACTGACTTCCAGATTTTGCTTGCCGGATAAAGCGGAATAATCAATTACATCATTTACTCCGTCACCGTTAGGGGTAATTACGTTGATAAGATTGGGTACAGTAATGTTGATGACAATAGGTTCACAGTCGTAGCTGTCTTTTACAAAAACTTTTGCTTCTCCTCTTGCAATATTGGTAAACACATTGGAATCTTGCCAGTTAATATTATCCATTGAATATTTATAAGGCGGAGTTCCTCCGTTTGCATAAACGGTAACAGTACTTCCTGAGATATCTATGGTTGTAACTACCGGCTGCTCGGAAGGATAGACTTTTACAGTCTGAAGAGCGATACAGTCGCCGGTTTTAAGTTTTACCCAATAAGTACCAACCCCTACATTATTAATGGATTGTGTAGTGGCTCCGGTACTCCACAGATACGCGTTGAATCCCGGGCCGGCATCCAGAGTTGTTTTATCTTCAATACAAATAACTTTATCCTGTAAAACACTTGATAGTGTTGGAGGAATTACTGTTAGGGTGACTTTTGCAATTGCGTAACATCCGTTTGCATTGCTTACTTTTATATAGATTACCCCGTTGGGAGCTGTATAAGTAGAGGGGTTAGGGATTTCGTTAGTCCCATTTACAGCATCAGTTAATGAAGGGTAATACTTTTTAGTGGTTCCTGTCTGACTCGTTACGGTAGCATTGACCAGATTGAATAACCCTGTTGAAGGATTGGTTTCAATGAAGCAGGTTCTTAAAATAGCATCATTTACGGTTACTACAGGATAATGGTTTAATGTGACCTGTGCGGTACTTACACAACCCTGTGGAGTGGTTACTTTTACAAATATTGTCGCCGGTGCAGATGCGTATGCAGTCGGGTTTGCAATTTGATTTGTTCCGTTGTTCATATCATATAGAGTAGGATAGAACTGCATCGTGACTCCTGGAATATTGGTGACAGTCGCGGTGGTTAAGTCAAATATCGCTGTTCCTGCATTATTGTTGTTGCAGCCAGTAAGGGTTGCGTTGTTTGCAGCAAACGGTGTTGGGTTGAGCTGAATAACCCCGTCTCCATTATCACAGAGTGTTGAAGATGGATCTTTAATCACCACTTTGATGGTTGTGTTTCCGGAATATTGGAAAGCGGTTGGGGTGGCAATAGGTATTGAGCTTCCCAGGATATAATACGTAAAAATATAGTTTCCGGGATTATTAACAAACTGTGAGTTGAAAGAAGTTAAATCCACAACTCCGTTTCCGGTGGCAGGATTGGTGCATACAAAAGGAGTGATCGTATTGTTCAGAATCGGAACTTTGTCTACAAATACTTTTGCATTTTTAATGGAGTGTCTTGCACTGGCTCCACCGGTAGCTGCGGAAAAACCAAAATATCCCTGCGACATTCCTATAGCGCCCCCATAAGGTGCAAAAGACTGGTCGACAATAAGTACACCATCGATTCTTATTTTAATGATCCAGTTAGTAGGATTGGTAAGATCCGTCTCCCCGTTTACCTCCACATGCTTATAAGTAGGTCCTACAAATGGCTGTGTTGCAATAAGATCAGGGGAATGGAAGGTGCTGCCGGGAGTATTGTTATATTCGATGTTGCTTCCGGCTGTATCATTCGTTCCGTACAGAAGGTGCACCTTGCTCATTTGTCCTTCTGTGGTGTTGTTGAATATATCAAATCCTACCATCAGCCCTGAAGCGTTGGCGGGGATTCCCAGTCCTCCTCCGGAAACAAATCCTGTGGGAGGATTGGCTAGATACCAGAAGGTGAAACCGTCGCCTTTTCCGAATTGAGCTGTACCGTTTCCATCAATTCTAAAGTCGAATTCTACTTTCCACTTGTCGCAATAGCTCAGTGTGATTGGGGTTGCGAGTTTTATCGCTCCATACAGGCTGGTTTGGTCTGAAGTAAGCTGAACGAAATCTCCACTGACGATTGCGCTAGAGACCAGATCCCATCCGGTAGTATTTACGGGATTTCCTGCGAGCTGATAGGTCTGCGAAAATAGTTTTCCAGACAAGCTCAATAAAGTAGTTAAAAAACAAATGAATAGAGTTTTTTTCATGTGTAGCGAGTTGGTTATTAATTATATAAAAAGATAAATCCTTGTTATTCCACTATATTGTAAATATTAATTATGTATCATTATTTTAACGAATATGATTGAATGATGAAACTGGTATTGTATGGGATAATTACTGTTCCAAAGATGGGTTACTAAAAATCAACCCCAAATGTGGAGTGATTTTTAGTGTAGAAATAATTATTCTCTATTTTTTACCAATACCCAGCCTGAGTATTTTGTTTCTGTATTGTTTTTGTCGTTTTCATTCCATGTGATGGTGTACCAGTATGTTCCTGTAAGGATTTTTTTACCGGAGGCGGTTCCGTCCCATTTGTAGTTTCTCATTTTATCGGCCTGATACAATTTGTTGCCATATCGGTCATACACTACAAAAACCAAGTTTTTCTTGTAAGCTAATGCAGAATAATCAATAAAGTCATTGACGTTATCGCCATTAGGAGTAATAGCATTGATCAGGTTTGGAACTGTGATCTGAACTTTTACGGGCTGGCAATTGTAGAAATCTTTAACGTAAACCACTACTTCACCTCTTGAAAGGCCTCCAAATGTATTGGACTCCTGCCATGTAATTCCGTCTAAAGAATACTGATAAGGAGGTGTTCCGCCTGATACGTTTATCGTAACTGTATTATGGTTGATATCAATACTTGAGATAACAGGATTTACCGAAGCACTTACTTTTACAATTTGTTGCGCTGTACAGTTTCCTGTTTTCAGATTAACCCAATATATTCCTACTGGAACATTGGAAATTGACTGGGTGGTTGCACCCGTGCTCCATGTATAGCTGTCAAACCCAGGGCCTGCATCTAACGTTGTCAGGGCATCAACGCACACTATTTTATCTTTTAAGACTGTAGAGTATACCGGCGGGATTACAATCAGATTGATTTTTGTAATCATATAGCAGCCGTTGGTGTTTGTTACACGGACATAGACCACTGTACTTGTTGAAATGTATGATGATGGACTTACAATTTCATTGGTTCCGTTTGTGGCATTGGCTAAAGTTGTATAGTATTTTTTAGTAGTACCGCCTAGTGTTGTTACATTCGCTGAGGTTAAATCAAATCCTCCCGTTGTAATATTGGATGCAATAAAACAGGAACGTAGGGTAGCCTCTGTTACCGGAATATCTGGATAGAATGTCAAATTAATTTTTGCACTGCCCGTACATCCTTGTGGAGTGGTTACCTTTACATATACCGCTCCTGCAGCAGAAGGATAAGTGGCTGGATTTAAAATTTCATTGGTGTCTGCATTCAGGTCATTCAGCGTTTTGTAAAACTTTTTGGTTACGCCCGGTACGGCTGTTACATTGGCTGCATTCAAGTTAAATATTGCTGTACCTGCTTTATTGTTGTTACATTCAGTGAGGGTAGCTTCGGTGGCGGTAAACGGAGCCAGAACGAGCTGTATTTTTCCGTCAGGATTATCACAAAGTATACCCGCATTATCCTTTACAACTACCGTGACAGTTGTATTGGCATTAAATTGATAATTCGTTGGGTTTGCAATTGGTGTTGAACTTCCTAACACATAATACGTAAAAGTATAGTTTCCCGGATTGCTTACAAACTGAGAATTGAATGTAGTTAAATTGACCGCACCTAATCCCGTAGATGGGTTAGGGCAAAATGACTGGGTGGCAGCAACTTGTAAAATAGGAACTTTATCCGTGTATATTTTTACGTTTTTAATAGAATGTCTTGATCTTGCGCCCCCTGTAGAAGCTGAAAAGCCAAAATATCCAACTGTCATTGCAGCCGCTGTTCCTGATGGCGCAAAAGATTGGTTACAAATTACGGTGCCGTCCAGGGTTATTTTGATAATCCAGTTGGTAGGAGCCGCCGTATCTACCTGAGCTGTAACTTCAACGTGCTTAAAAGTAGTTCCCTGAAAAGGTTGAGTGGTGTTCAGATCCGGAGAATGGAAAGAACTGCCTGCAACGTTGAAAAACTCTACATTATTCGTGTCGGTTGTATTGGGAACCTGACCATAAGCAACGTGCACCTTACTCATGGTAGCGGTGGTTGTATTGTTATAAGTATCAAGACCTACAATAAAACCTACTGCATTTTGTGAAACTCCGAGTCCGGAACCCAATACGCTGGCTACCGGTGGATTGGCCAGGTACCAGAATGCAATACCATCCCCATTGGAAGTTTGGTTGGAATCCATTCTGAAATCAAATTCCACCCTCCATTTATCACAGTATTTAAGGTTGATAGGATCATTCAGTCTGATTGAGCCGGATTGATTATTGGTATCCGGTGTAAGCTGAACGAAATCGCCCATTACCTGAGTAGGAGAAACCATAGTCCATCCTGTGGTATTGACAGGATTTCCTGTGAGTTGATAGGTTTGGGTAAATAGCTTCCCGGAAATGCATAGTAAGAAAATGCAAAAATAAGACAGTAAATTTTTATTCATTGAATAGGGATACTTTTAATTAGAAGTGTAAATATATTAATTCCTAATCAATAAATATGTATTTAATGTTAATTTTGCTAAAAATGATGGTTATTCCTTAATGAATGATAAGTTAGTTGGTGAATTAATTAAAAGTATTGAAATGAACTTAGATTGATTAAAAATTTCAATTGTTTTATTATTTTAAAAAAGTGAGTTATTTTCCAGATTTTCAAAATAATTATCAATTTCCAGAGTGTCAGAATTGGCTGCTGCAACGGCTAATTTATCACAAAGTTCATTTTCAAAGTGGCCTGCATGTCCTTTTACCCAGTGCATTTTGGGCTTGTGGGTATTGTATTGCTCAATAAATCTTTTCCAGAGATCAGGATTTTTTACATTTTTCCAGCCTCTTTTTATCCAGCCGGAGATCCAGTTTTGGTTAATTGCATCTGCAACATATTTACTGTCTGTATAAACATGAATATCGTTCTCCGGTGATTTTAATTTTTCCAGAGCGGTGATCACTGCCAACAGTTCCATCCTGTTGTTGGTGGTTTTACGAAAGCCTTTGGAAAAAGTCTTCTGGTAATTTTTTTCAGGAACGCGCATGAGAATGCCGTATCCTCCTTTTCCGGGATTTCCGCTGCAGGCTCCGTCGGTGTATATTTCGATTCTCAAAAATGTAGAGTTATATAAAACTTGATATTATTGTTCAAAAAAGGTGCAAAATCTGGTGCAAACCTTCATAGCTATAATATTGTGTTTTGTTATTAATAGGTTAGAACGGGAAATCATCATCATCGTCAAAATCATTCATGGAAGACCCTGAAAGTTTTGAACTGTCCGGAAGATCAAATGCGGCCCCAGGCTGGATCGTAGTCTTGATTTTATCAAAACCGCTCGTCTCATGAGATCCGAAATTAGAAGGATATCCATCTGGTCCTCCCATAGCAGCTTCAATGTCACCGAATTTTGCAAAATGCTTAAGGAAAGATAAGCGTACATCTGCTGTAGCACCATTCCTGTGTTTTGCAATAATTAATTCTGCCTGGTTTTCCGTAGAGGTTTCCTGGCCTTCCTCATCATTATCCCACACTGAAATTTTATAATATTCAGGTCTGAAAATGAAAGACACAATATCGGCATCCTGCTCAATCGCTCCAGATTCCCTTAGATCAGAAAGCTGAGGTCTTTTTCCCGGACGTGTTTCCACACTTCTTGAAAGCTGTGAAAGTGCAATAACGGGAACGTTCAGTTCTTTAGCAATTGCTTTTAATGAACGGGATATCATGGAGATTTCCTGTTCACGGTTTCCAACGCCTTTCCCGCTGCTTCCTGCTGTCATCAGCTGGAGGTAGTCGACCATGATCAGCCTTACCCCATGCTGCATCACCAGTCTTCGGCATTTTGCACGAAAATCGAATATAGAAAGGGAAGGGGTTTCATCAATAAATAGCGGGGCATTTTCCAATTCGGATACATTGGAGAATAGCCTTTGCCACTCATCATCATCAAGTGTTCCTTTCCTTAATTTCTCAGAAGAAATTTTGGTTTCGGAAGCGATCATTCTGGTGATAAGCTGTACAGATGCCATCTCCAGAGAGAAAAGAACCATCGGGATTTTGTGCCCGACTGCTATATTTCTCGCCATGGAAAGAAGAAATGCTGTTTTACCCATTGCGGGACGGGCCGCAATGATGATGAGGTCCGAATTTTGCCATCCACCGGTTTCTTTATCGATATCTCTGAATCCCGAAGGTACTCCGGAAATTCCTTCCTTATCTTTTAAAGCTTTGATGGTTTCAATAGCCTGTTTTACCAATGAATTTGCGGTGTCGAACCCTTTTTTGATGGTTCCGTTTGTAATTTCGAAAAATGACTGTTCGGCTTTATCTAAAAGTTCAAAGACATCCGTAGATTCTTTGTATGAAGAATCAATAACGTTTGCAGAAACATTAATTAAGCTTCTCAGAATATATTTTTCAAGAATAACACGAACGTGATATTCAATATGGGCAGAAGAACTTACCCCCATGGTAAGGTCTATGATATAATGATCACCACCGGCCTGACTTAATTTTTCTTCTTTTTTTAAATCCTGAATAATCGTCATCAGATCGACAGGATGGTTTCCTTCATATAATTTTAGAATGCTAGAAAAAATGACCTGATGTCTTGGGTCGTAAAATACTTCTGCAGTAAGCAGGTCGATAGAATGGTCAAGCCCTTTTTTGTCAATCAAAAAAGTACCGATCACCAGTCTTTCGAAATCCACTGCATTAGGAGGCATTTTCCCATCAGCAATCGAGAGCTCTTTCGCAAAGTTTCCATGTGTAAGAGATGATAAAGTTTCTTTCTGCGCCATGATGCAAAGATAGTTTATTTAGAAAATAACTGAAAAATAGTAATCAACATTTTCTTGCAGACCCTATTAAAATTCTGTGGGGAAAAGGCTTTCGTGTGTGAATAAAAAAAATCACCCCAAATCTGGGGTGATTTACAATATTAAAAAAAATCAATTATTCTCTGTTTTTTACCAATACCCATCCTGAATATTTAGTTTCAGTATTGTTCTTATCATTTTCGTTCCATGTGATGGTGTACCAGTATGTTCCTGTAAGGATTTTTTTACCGAAAGCAGTTCCATCCCATTTAAAATCTCTCATTTTATCTGCTTCATACAGTTTGTTTCCGTATCTGTCATAAACAACAAATACCAGGTTTTTCTTATAAGATAATGCAGAATAATCAATGGCATCATTCACGTTATCTCCGTTAGGGGTAATCGCGTTGATAAGATTAGGTACCGTAACGGTAATCTCAATAGGATTACAGTCGTAAGAATCCTTTACAAATATTTTGTTGTCTCCTCTTGGAAGTCCGGTAAATGTATTGGATTCCTGCCATTTGATGCCGTCTACAGAATACATATAAGGAGGTGTTCCGCCAGAAGCATTCACTTTAATAGAATTATTTGTGATTTCTACACTGGCAATAACCGGTTGCTGAGAAGCGTAAACATTTACCTGCTGAAGCGTGAAACATTTACCGGTATGCAATTTAACCCAATATGCACCAATTCCTACATTCTGGATAGACTGTGTGGTGGCTCCTGTGCTCCATTCATAAGAATCAAATCCCGGTCCTGCATCTAAAATCGTTTTGTCTTCCGCACAAATTGTTTTGTCTTTCAGAACAGCAGATTTTACAGGCGGCAATACTTTCAGCGTGATTTTGGAAATAGCGTAGCATTGGTTGGTGTTGGTTGCTCTTACATATACTTCCGTATTGGTCGTAATATAGTTTGTTGTATTTACAATTGGATTCGTCTGATTAGTAGCGTCGGCCAACGTTTTGTAAAACTTCTTGTCAAGTCCCGTTTGAGTGCTTACAGGTGCTGTGGTAAGATCGAATAGTCCGTTTGTGATATTGTTTTCAATATAACACTCTTCAACCACTATATTGTTTAATACCACTACAGGATTGAATAATAGTCTTACTGTTGAAGTTGCTATACATCCCAATGCAGAAGTTACCTTCACATAGATGATTGTTTCCGGAGAAGTATACGCAGTAGGGTTGGTTATTTCATTGGTTCCTGCATTCAGGTCATTAAGAGTAGGGTAATATCGTATTGTAGCGGTATTGGGAGTACCCGGAACTCCATATACATCTGCAGTAGTCAAATTGAAGGTAGCTGAACCGGCACCATTATTATTACATGAATAAATAGAGGCATTTTTTGCCGTAATGCTTGCATCCTTAAACTTGAATTTATCCGTTATAAAACATCCGTTCATTGGATTGTTCGGGTTATTGGGATCCTGATATTTTATCCTGTAATAATAGGTAGTTGTAGCGTTTACTGTAGTAGAAGTAAGTGGATTTTGTCCGGTAACGGCATCGTTGGTTGTGTTATGATAGGTAACGATAAAATTGCTGCTGTTGCCATTAAGAATACCTCCTGTAAGAGTCGTAAAATTAAATACGCTGGGAAGTCCACAGATCATCACTTCATTAGGTTGGTTAGGGGTAGCTGAAGGAAGTCCTGGAGTAACAAATGGATTTGGTGTCAAAGTTATATCATTGAATGCAGAACTTAATGTAGCAGTCCCTTCCCAATTCAGAGAGAAGCCATTAGGAGAACTTAGGAAGTTATCAACCAATAGGTAGTAGATTTCACCTGCTACCACATCCATGTATGGGCTCCAAACCGTTTGGTTAGCTCCGCCTGGAGGAATGGTCAGGGATAAACCTGTATTCCCTAAACCATCAGACCCATAATAGTTACATCTTATAGGGCTTAGTAGAGAACTACAGCTGGGATTTGGTCCATAAACAGCAAAGTCATAATCATCAATATTATCATTAGCATCAATGGTAAATGCTAATGTACCCGACGTAGCTATTGTAAATGAATACCATACGGAATAATGTTCTCCTCCTTTCAGACAAAGTGAGGCTGGGGCACCGGTGGTTGGAATATCTATTACGTTTCCATGACCGGAAGGAGTATAGGATAGATTAGAGTTTCCACACACAGGAATTGCAGAAGAGCAGTCCGACTGTGCGTAGAATACCTGTGATATGAATAAAATTAAAAGAAGTAGTGATTTTCTCATTTTAAAATGATTTTTGTGAAACAAAATTAGTTAAAATTATGTCAATGCGTAATGTAATAAAGATTATTTTGATAAAAAACTGCCCCTTGGGGCAGTTTTTTATTCTTTTATTAAATTATTCTTTATTTTTTACAATTACCCATCCTGAGAACTTGATAGGGGTATTCTTTTTGTCATTTTCATTCCATGTTACAGAATACCAGTACGTTCCTGTTGGTACTCTTCTTCCTGCAACAGTACCATCCCACTTGAATCCGTTGGATTTGTCGGCCTGATGGATTTTTGATCCATATCTGTCGTAAATACTTAATATCAGGCTTTGTTTCCCTGAAAGTGCAGAATAGTCGATCACATCATTTACTCCATCTCCGTTTGGCGTGATTGCATTAACCATGTTAGGAACAATAACTGAGATAGAGATCGGTTCACAGTCATAAGCGTCTTTCACGTATATTTTATGATCTCCTCTTGATATATTCGTAAATATATTGGAATCCTGCCAATTGATATTGTCCATAGAATATTTGTAAGGTGGAGTTCCCCCAATAACATTCACGGTGATTGAATTATTTGAAATATCAATATTAGAAACAACAGGCTGCTCATTAGGATATACTTTTACCGTCTGAGTAGTGATACAGTCTCCTGTTTTCAGTTTTACCCAGTACGTTCCAACTCCTACATTGTTGATGGATTGAGTGGTAGCTCCCGTGCTCCATTCATAACCATTGAAACCAGGTCCTGCATCCAGTGTTGTTTTATCTTCAATACATATGATTTTATCAACAAGTACTGCAGATTTTACAGGAGGAAGTACAATTAAAGTCACTTTAGCCACCGAATAACATCCCTGAGCATTAGATACTCTTACATAGATGACACCATTTGGAGCAATATATGCTGCTGGTGTAAGTATTTCATTGGTTGCGTTTTCAGCATCTGTTAAAGAAGGATAATACTTCTTGGTAACTCCCGGCTGACTGCTTACCCCTGCGTTAAGCAGATTAAATGATGCCGTTGAAGGATTAGTTTCAATGAAACAAGATCTTAAAGTATTTTCATTTACAGTTACCGTAGGATGGAATTTTAAAGTAATTTCAGCTGTAGTAACACATCCGAACTGATTAGTTGCTTTTACAAAAGCAGAGCCCTCAGCAGAAACATAAGCATAAGGAACCGTAATTTCGTTGATTCCATTATTTAAATCGTTCATCGACGGATAGTATTGTAAAGTAACCCCAGTAGTAGGAGCATTAATCGTTGCCGATGTAAGGTCGTATGATGCCGTCCCCGAATAGTTATTACTACAAGAAGTAAGTGTAGCCGGTGTCAGGGTGAAAGATTTATCAATAAACTTAATCGGTCCAAACTCTCTACATTGATTTAAGAAACTGGTAGTGCTTCCAGGATCTACATACGAAATCGCATACGTATAGTTATTCGTAGGATTTACAGGAATAGGCCCTGTAATTGGATTATTATCATCAGCAGCATCAGCAGCCGATCTATAATATTTAACAACAAAGTTAGGATTGTTGTTTAAGATATGTGATGATAATATTGAGAAGTCAAAAGTAACAGGATTTCCACATACGTTAATATCACCATTTTGTCCAGGTTCTAAAAACGGATTAGGCTGATAGATCTGTGAAGAGTTATGATCAAATGGAGTAAGCAGTGAAGCAGTACCTCCAAAAGATAACGTAAACGGTGAAACTGTTGTTGAGTAATTATTTAACAGTAAGTAATAAACCTGTCCTGGAAGAACATCAATATATTTTACAAAACCGTCTCCACCTCCACCTTCAGTAGTGTCTGTGGATGTCATATTAAGCCCCGTAAGAGGTCTGATAAGGTTATTGGTTAATCCTGCAAAAGAACATCTTAAAGGCAGTTCACTCACATTGGCGCAGTTGTGGTTAGGTCCATATAATGCCCAGTCATAATCAATGTCATAAGCGGTAGGTCCTGTTGGCGTAATGACAAACGTTAAAGTTCCCGCAGTCTGTACACTGAAAGTGAACCAGATGGAATTACTTTCGGATTGTAAACAGCCGCTTCCTTCTGGTACTGTACCTGTTCCGCCAGGAGTTAAGGCAATATCGGCATCACTGCAAATAGGTATCGCGGTGATACAGTCCTGCTGTGCGTAGGCTACCTGTGCTATGAAAAATAGAAAAAGCAGTAGATATTTTTTCATTTTAATCAGTTTAAAATTTTTGATCCTTAAGATTAGTTGTTGGTTGGTAGAAGCTGTCTGCCCCAGTTCGGGATAGAGCTGTCCGAAGAATTATACTTGGTAAATTCGTTCAAGGCTTTTTGATATTGCTTTTCAGCTTCAGCTTTATCACCTGATCTTTCAGCGATCCTTGCTTTCAGAATAGCCAGTCTTGGATTGTTCGGGGAAATGCTTTCCGCTGTTGCTATATTTTTAGCAATAGCCGTTAATTCTTTTTGAACATCCGGACAGAAATTCAGCTGAATGCTTTGAAGAGAAACAAGTCCTATAAGTATATTCATTTCCGCATTATCACGCTGGGAAGTAAATGCTCCAAGTGCAGCTTTTCCTGCAAGTGCATTAGGTTCCCTAAGAGATTCTGCCGGTACTTTTTTCGCTAACTGATCTGTCTTAAGAAACATAGCAGCAGACTGGTAGTAATATGCCTGCCATCTTTCGGAAGCATTAGCTGTAGAGAATTTCTTGTAAAATGCATCGTAATCATTCACTGTTTTAGATGTATTGAATTGTAAAACAGCCTGTTGTAGGTTTTTTTCTGCGAATGCCTGTGCTTTGGCCCCAAAGCCTGCTACGCAAAAGCAGAACATTAGTAAAAATTTGTTCATAAAGGGGGAATTTTATAAGGCAAATATAAAAAATTATTAACGTTGATTTAAAGATTTTGTGATATATTTAATAAATCTATTATATTGGTTTTCAATACTGCATTTTTCTAAGCTTGGAATTTGTACTTCCTACAAAAAGAGCAATAAGCACCGTCATCGTTCCCCCGAAAATTACAGAACGCACTACGCCTAAGAGTTTTGCCGCCAATCCGCTTTCAAATTGACCCATTTCATTACTTGACATGATGAATATAGAATTTACGCTCAATACGCGTCCTCTTATATGATCTGGCGTTTTCAACTGTACGATAGTTCCTCTGATTACGACGGAAATTCCATCAAGCATTCCACTCATGACCAGAAACAGGAAGGAAAGCCAATACAGTTTGGATAATCCAAACCCAATAATACATAACCCAAACCCAGCTACTGCTACCAGAAGTATTTTTCCTTGATTTTTTCTTAGAGGAACAACAGAAAGAAGCGTAATAATACACATTGAACCAATATCGGAAGCTGCATTAAGCAAGCCGAAACCTTCAGCTCCTGCATCTAAAATGTCAGTGGCAAATACAGGAATAAGCGCTACGGCACCTCCGAAAAGTACAGCGAACATATCCAGACATAATGCACCTAAAATTTCCTTTGTTTTAAAAATATAGGAAATTCCTTCACGCATACTTTCTACCACATTTACCGTTTCTTTTTTATATTCGGAATGCTGCTTATTCAGGTTCCAGAAAAACAGCGAAGCCGTAAAGATCAGAGAAATAATCACCACTAAAGTCCATTTTACACCAAACGAACCAATAAGAAATCCCCCGATCGCATGTCCGCAAACCGAAGAAATAAGAAAAGTAGCCTGATTCAGAGTTACCGCATTTGGAAGATTTTCCTTCTTTACAATTTTAGGAATCATTGAAGGTACGATAGGCCCGATAAAAGCCCTGGCAATCCCGGTGAAAAAGATCACCCCATAAATATAATAGGTAATCTGATGGCCCGTAAAATGCATTTGTACATTAAAAAATGCAGGAACCAATAGCAGTCCAATCAGAAAAATATATGCGTAATTACAGATCAGAAGCAGTCTTTTCTTTTCATTCATGTCGATAACGTGTCCCGCATACAACGCGCAGCTTACTGCAGGAATTACTTCCGAAAGGCCTATTAAACCAATGGAAAAGGGATCTTTTGTCAGCTGATACACCCACCATCCTAATAAAGTAGCAAGCATTCTGAAGGCTAAAACAATAAAAAATCTCCCGGTAAGAAGATTTCTGAATTCAACATTTTGCAATGTTTTTAACGGTGTAAAAGAAATCATGCACAAAAATAGCCCTAAATATCTATTTAAGGCTGCTTTTATACTGTATTTTTAAATGATAAATCAAATATATACTGAAAGATAAAATCTATTTAGTCTGCTCGTAAAGAACTGATCACAAGGGCAGCTACTCCCGCAGCGCCAATAACCGTAGCTCCCACGGCTACTCTTGCCTTCGATCTGTCTTTTACAGCTGCAACATTAGACTTTGGAATGATCACTACGGCACTGTCTTTTTTACCGGCTGTGCCCACAATCTTATCACCGTCTATATTCCGGAACAACATTTTTTGTTTTGGAGAACCGTCTTTCATAGTTACCACATACATTCTTCCGGCTTCAAGATTAGAATAGTTGTTCTTTGAAACATCTTCACTGTACTTGGTCGTAGCACAAGAAGAAATGACGAATAAGGATGTTAGTAAAGATGATTTTAGGAGTACAGATGCTTTCATTATTATTTTTTAATTTTTCAAATTTATAATTTTTTTTGAATATACGTTTTTGGAATTGAAAAAATATGACTAAAATTTGTAGATTTCTAATAAATCAGCAATTTTTCTGTCGTTGGCCAGTCTTGGAATCTTATTTTGTCCGCCCAGCTTTCCCTGAGATTTGGCATATTCCTGAAATGCATTCTTCTTTAGTCTGCTGATGTGCAGTTTCTGTAAAATATTTCCGGAAATAAGGTCATCATAATACGTATTCCTTTTTCTTAATTGATCATCCAGCTCATTTCTGAATGATTCCATATCATCAGGCTGTTTTTCAAACTCTATCAGCCATTCGTGATACGGAAGGCCTTCCGTCGGGTTTACTTCAGGTGCCAGATGAAATTCCGTAATCTGGGCAGGGTATTTTTCCAGGGCAGCCTTAAGAGCTTCTTCAACTTCAAAAGCAATAACATGTTCCCCGAAAGCCGAAGTAAAATGTTTCGTTCTTCCGCTTACCAAAATTCTATAAGGGTTTTTATCAATAAATCTCACCACATCCCCGATAGAGTAGGCCCACAAACCGGAATTGGTCGTCAGGATCAAAGCATAATCTTTATTCAGCTCAACATCTTTTAACGGTAATCTTCGGGCATCAGGTTTTCCATATTCTTCCAAAGGGATAAACTCATAGAAAATACCATGATTGGTTAACAAAAGAAGTCCTTCTTTGGAGTAGTCATCCTGAAAAGCAAAAAAACCTTCAGAGGCTGGAAAAGTTTGGATAATATCTACTTTTCCACCTAATAAATCTTCCATTTTATCACGGTAAGGCTCATAATTTACACCACCAGTTACGATAAGTTGTAAATTGGGAAATAATTCTTTGATCTTTTTACCATGTCTTTCCGTAAGTCTTTCAAAATACATGATCAGCCATGGCGGGATTCCTGATATCAGAGTCATGTCCTGTTTTTCAGTCTCTTCAACTATTTTATCAACCTTTGTTTCCCAGTCTTCTATAATATTGGTTTCCCAGCTTGGAAGCCTGCTTTTTTGAAGATAATTGGGAATGTGATGGGCAACAATGCCGGATAATCTTCCTGTTTTTATTCCGAAAACTTCTTCCAGTTCAGGATTTCCCTGGAGAAAGATCATTTTTCCCTTAACGAAATCTGCATTGTTTTTTTTGTGAATATAATGAAAGAGTGCACTTTGTGCTCCTGCAATCTGAAAAGGCATTCCTTCTTTGGAAATAGGAATGTATTTTGATCCGGAAGTTGTTCCTGAAGTCTTCGCAAAATATTCCGGTGTTTCGGTCCAGAGAATATTGGCCTGGCCTCTTTTTACCTTTTCTATATAAGGTTTCAGATCTTCATAATCAGCAACCGGAACTCTTTTCTGAAAATCATGTATTGAATGGATGTTTTCGAAATCATGTTCTCTTCCGAAAAGGGTTTTCTTCGCCGTATCTACAAGAGATAGCAATAGATCTTCCTGATTTTTCTCAGAATTTCTTTTAAATTCCTCAGCCTTTTGAACATGTTTTTTAGCCCAAATAAGTGCTGCATTTTTCTTGAAGAAGTTTAACATGGGTCAAATTTATAAATAACTGAAGAATCTGCCGTCATTTTAATACAATATGCAAAAAAAAACCGATGAATGAGTATCATCGGTCCTTCGAAATTTGATTATGAAAATAACAACTATAAGTTGAATTTATTTATTTGCCTTGTACCTTTTATCCGGAGTTCCGTCTTTTTTCAGGTGTTGGCTGCTTTTATATCTTTTATCGGGAGTTCCATCTTTTTTCATCTTAACAGCCGTTGGAGCTGCAGCTGGTTTAGCCTCTTTAGCTGGAGTCATTGCTGCCGCTTTAGCCGGTGCTTTTGTATGATGTACTACCTTTGGAGGAGCGGGATTTGTTGTTGCCGGAGCAGTCTGTTGTGCCGTTGCAAGTCCTAGTCCTAAGACCAATGACATTGCAGATAATAGTTTTTTCATAAGAATTATGTTTGTTTTTCGTTACTCAAATGTATGCAAAAAGTAAGCTGAAAAATTGAATTTGAGAAACTTAACTAAAGTTTATTACAGATTAAAAAAAGCTTAAAGCATGTGTAATATTACAATAAAGCCTGCCTCCTTGGAAAAGAAGACAGGCTTTAAAAATTTATATGATGATATTAACGGTTACAGTTGGCTGTCCATGTTTTACCATCTTTGATAAATAAAATTTTCAAATCATTATTATCAATTCTGATATAAGATGTAGCTGAAGATCCTACCATTACCAATGTATGATCTCCCTGTTTTTCAAACTCAACCCCGTTAAGATCCGGAATACTGTTGGAGAATGCAAAGTTGTATTTTGTACCACTGGCAATTTTAGTTACAAACACACTTCCGTTATCAGTGCTTATGTTTGTAGAACCACCATCCTTATAAGAGATGCTTCCCTTATACGTTCCTGCGAAAAAGTCATTGTTCGTTGGATCATCATCATTACTGCATGATGAAAAAGATAAAACGGCAAAAACTGCCAGCATACATACTCCTAAAATTTTAATTGCTTTTTTCATAATCTTATTTCTTTTAAGTTGTTATTATGGGTGAATTTTCAAACATTGTGCCATCAAGGATTTTAAGTATTTTTTTAACTTTTATTTGCAAATTATAGCATAAAATTAAGATTTGCGGATTGGTCGGGTATTTGTTGTAAATGATATATAATCCGTAACAAAATTTGAAAGAAAAAAATATCCTTACCTTTGTGTAGTTAGAAACGGTTTCGGAAAACTCCCGAAATCGCTTTTGTCGTTTATACCATACTATTTATGCAGTTAAAACCAATCAATGAAAAATTTCTTCCGGATCTGCTACAAAGAGAATTTGGAAAAGAGATTTTTATGCAGCTGGAAAGCAGTCAGCATATTTCCGTAAGAGGAAGTGCCGGGTCTTCAGTTTCTATATTTATAGCCGAACTTTTTTTAACCCAAAAAAAGAATATACTTTATGTTGTGGATGATAAAGAGGAGGCTCTTTATGCCAATACTGAAATAGAAGACCTTCTGGGAAAAGATAAGGTTTTGTATTTCCCCGCAACACATCTGGAACCTTACCAGGTTGAAAAAACTCAAAATGCCAATCTTGTTTTGCGAACCGAGGTTTTAAATAAAATAAATTCAGGAAGATCTCCAAAAGTAATTGTGGCATATGCAGGAGCTTTGTCAGAGAAAGTGTTGAAGAAAGAAGATTTTAAAGCAATTTCTCATCAGATTAAAGTGGGAGACCAGCTTGATTTTGATTTTGTTGACGAACTGCTCAGTCATTACAATTTCCAGCAGACTGATTTTGTTTCTGAACCGGGAGAATTTTCTGTGAGAGGAGGAATCGTAGACGTTTTTTCCTATTCATACGAACGTCCCTACAGGATTACCTTCTTTGGGAATGAAGTTGAAAATATCAAAACTTTTGATATTGAAACACAGCTTTCCATAGATAAGGTAAAAGAGTTTCAACTGGTTTCCAATATGAATTTCTCAGTATCCGGAAGCCGGGTTTCATTATTACAGCTGCTGCCAAAAGAAAGCTTCATCATTTCTAAAAACGGAGTAATAGGTATGCAGAGAATTAAAACATTCTATGAAAAGTCTTTAGAAAAGTACGAGACATTAAGTAAAGATATTGCCCACAGACCTCCGAATGAACTTTTTATTTCTGATCAGGAATTTCTGTTTGATTATAAGAAATTTACAACCGTTGATTTCGGAAGCGCTGCAATCGATGGAATTAAAGAAATAGCTGAAATTAAAATTGAACAGCTTCCTCAGCCGACTTTTCATAAAAATTTCGAACTGCTGATAGAAGATCTGGAAGAAAAGCAGTCGGAAGGCTTTGATACATGGATTTCTTTTTCCACAGAAAAACAAAAAGAAAGGCTTGAATCAATTTTTGAAGAACTGGAGCATCAGCTTCCGTTTAAAAGTTTTAAGTCTGAATTGCATGAAGGATTTGTAGATAACACCCATAAGCTTCTCGTGTATACAGATCACCAAATTTTCGACCGATATCAAAGATATAAAGCCAAAAATAATTTCGCAAAATCCGAGCAGCTTACCCTGAAGGATTTAATGTCCCTTAAAGTAGGAGATTACATTGCACATATCGACCATGGAATTGGAAAATTTATGGGATTGGTTAAAGTGAATAATGACGGAAAAATTCAGGAATGTTTTAAACTTACCTACAAAAACGGAGACTTATTATATGTAAGTATTCATTCTCTTCATAAAATTTCCAAATTCAACGGGCCGGACGGGAAAGAAGTTACGTTAAGTAAACTGGGATCGCCGGCTTGGAAATCATTAAAACAAAAAACGAAAGCGAAAGTAAAACAAATTGCTTTCGATCTTATACGTTTGTATGCAGAAAGAAAGACGGCAAAAGGTTTTGCTTTTACTCCGGATTCGTATCTGCAAAATGAGCTGGAGGCAAGTTTTATTTACGAAGATACTCCGGATCAGGAAAAAGCAACGATCGATGTTAAAAAAGATATGGAGGCTGATACGGTTATGGACCGATTGGTGTGTGGTGATGTAGGTTTTGGAAAAACTGAAGTCGCAGTGCGGGCAGCTTTTAAAGCTGCAACAGACGGAAAGCAGGTTGCTATTCTGGTACCGACTACGATTCTGGCATTTCAGCATTACAGAAGTTTCAAAGAACGTCTGAAAGATTTTCCGGTAACGGTTTCCTATGTCAACAGGTTTAGAACCGCAAAGCAAAAGACAGAAACCCTGAATGCTTTAAAAGAAGGGAAAGTAGATATTATTATAGGAACGCATCAGTTGGTAAGCAGCTCTGTAAAGTTCAAGGATTTAGGGTTACTGATCATTGATGAAGAGCATAAATTTGGAGTTTCAGTAAAAGATAAGCTTAAAACACTGAAAAATAATGTAGATACGCTTACATTGACGGCCACACCTATCCCAAGAACGCTGCAGTTCTCTCTGATGGCTGCAAGGGATTTATCAGTGATTAAAACACCACCGCCAAACAGACAGCCGGTTGATACACAGCTGGTAGGTTTTAATGAAGAAATTATTCGTGATGCGGTTTCTTATGAGCTGCAGAGGGATGGACAAGTGTATTTTATTAACAATAGGATTGAAAATCTTAAAGATATTGCCGGGCTCATTCAAAGGCTGGTTCCTGATGCCAGAGTTATTACGGGGCACGGCCAGATGGAAGGAAAGCAGTTGGAAAAGAACGTGCTGGATTTCATGGAAGGAAAATATGATGTTCTGGTGTCCACAACAATTGTTGAAAGTGGTGTGGACGTTCCTAATGCCAATACTATATTTATTAATGATGCCCAAAGATTCGGGATGGCGGATCTTCACCAGATGCGTGGGAGGGTAGGACGAAGCAACCGAAAGGCATTTTGCTATCTGATTACTCCGCCTTATGATATGATGACTTCTGATGCCAGAAAACGTCTTGAAGCAATTGAGCAGTTTTCTGATTTGGGAAGTGGTTTTCAGATTGCAATGAAGGATCTTGAAATTCGTGGAGCTGGTGACCTGCTGGGCGCTGAACAAAGCGGATTTATTAATGAAATGGGATTTGAAACCTATCAGAAGCTGATGCAGGAAGCTCTTGAAGAGCTGAAAGATGATGAGGATTTTGAAAATCTGTTTGATAATGAAGAAGACAGGCAGAAACTTTTCAAATCTGTAAAAGATGTGAATATTGATACGGATCTTGAACTTATGCTTCCGGATTCTTATATATCAAGTACCGAAGAAAGATTGCTGCTCTACCAAAAATTGGCAGATATAGATAATGAACAAACTCTTCAGTTGTTTGAATCAGAATTGAAAGACCGTTTCGGAGCTCTTCCAAAAGAAGCGGTTAACTTATTAAAGAGCGTTGCCCTGAAATGGCTGGCGGCAGACATAGGTTTTGAGAAAATCGTTATGAAAAATGGTGTGTTTTTAGGGTACTTCCCTGGCAATCCGCAGGATAAGTTTTATCAGACAGATCGGTTCAGACATATTATCAGCTATTTAACACAAAATCCTGCTGAAGCTCAGCTTAAAGAAAAGGTTGGTAAGGAAGGAAATCAGCTGATGATGAGGAAAGAGAAAGTGAAAAATGTAGATGAGGTGAATATCTTATTGAAAGCAATTATTGGACATGGCTAAATATTAGGCCTCATTTTTTGACCTTATGTTTCGCATAAAAAAAATCTAAAATACCTGGTACTTTTAGATTTTTTTTGTTTTTTCTGTTAAAAAATTGCTTCTCAATGCTTTTTTAGGCGCATTAATTTTAAGTTTTTTCTTTTGTAAATAGTAAGTTTTACATGATATTTATCAAAAAACAATATTTTTTTTAGATTGTAACTGTAGATCATCAATTACAGAAAATAGGCTCTACAGGCTGTACAAGTCACATTTTAATGATAAAAATAAAAGAGTTAACCTGGACATAATCAATGTTTTGAAAGGTTTGTATTTAATTAATTATTGTAAAAAAATATTCAAACAATTTTAATAACTCTACTTTAAAATAGTGAATTAAATAATGTAAGAAGCTTATAGTTATTGGTTTAACAGGCTTTTTGCTGCTTTTTTGAAGGTGCAATTTGTACCTTTGCAGTCCTTTATATGAAAAAATCAATGTATTGCTGTTTAGCTGGGCTTTTATCGCTTTATGCTAACGCGCAGGTGGGAATAGGGACTAGTTCGCCCAATTCTACTCTCGATATCAACGGGAAAACCACCTTAAGAAAAGAACTTAGAGTAGGCGGAACTACAGACTTGGTAGGTAGTGCCGGATTAAACGGCCAGGTTTTGGTTTCACAGGGAGAAGGGTTGTCTCCGGTTTGGAAAACACTGAATCTTTCATTTATGGAAGAAGGACAGTACAAATTAATCAATTCATATTTGTCATCAGATCAGGTAGGTATTACCAGTCTTTCTACGAATGTAGCAGGAGATGGTATTTATAAAAGCAGTGTTGGAGATGATATTACCGATACCACTAAAGGAAAGTGGGTAGAGATTCCAGGGCTTGAAAATAATTTTACGATCAAAAACGGGAAAAACAGGCTGACTTATCAGTTTCAGACAGGAGTTGAAATGAAAGCTCCGGATGCAGCAACAGCCCAAAATATTGGATTTGCATGTGCTGTGTTTAGAAATGGAAAGCTTGTAGCCGTACGGCCGGATAAAATTTCTTCCAATAATAATACTGAAAAAGAAGGCATTCAGGACTATATTTTCACGCTTAGTTATACGGAACAAAATGCGCCAGTAGGAGTACAGAAAGTGAAACTTGCCTGCAGAAAGATAGATGTAACTAATGTGGCATCTCAATTTGTAATTGGGCGTAATGTTTCGAATACCAATACGGTTTCCAATGCATTTACGCTGGAGTCTGTTATGAAAATAGACGTTATTGAATATGTAACCTACAAAGCCAACTAATAGCGATGAAAAAATTATTATCGACTCTGCTTATTTCAGCAGGGCTATTATTATCTGCACAAATCGGAATAAAAACGGAAAGTCCGAAAGCAAAACTGGATGTGAATGGAGATGCGAATTTTAGAAATAAAATTGTTGTACTTAATACTACTGATAACACGCTTTTTCAGGGGAACAATGATCAGCTTTTGGTTTCTCAGGGTGAAGGATTCCCTCCTACGTGGAAAACACTTCGTATCCCGGAATATGAACCCAATAAATTTTATTTAATATTTAATAACTCTTTTTCGGATAAGACCGGGGTGAAATTTACAAACACTGAGCAATCAGCAATTACTTCGAGATCTACGGCATTTGCAAAAGGAAATGATATTACCGGATTTTCAGGCTTTAAAAAAATCGACGGATTGTCACAGCCTATTACGGTTTTCAGTTTGGAAAGTAAAACATATTTCCAATTTGAAACAGTAGTTCAGGCTACATTTCCTGCCAATACATCTCCTGACATTTCCATTGATTATGCCTGCGGCATTTTTGTAGATAACAAACTGGTTAACCTGAGACAAAGAAATCTGAAAGCGAGTAGTGCTTCAAATACATTCATCACCCATAATCAGATTGGGGTGGTATCTAATCTTTCTAAAGGTAGCCATACTATCAGTGTAGCATGTTCGAGGTTAAAGTCTTACAATACAACATCTGATGTGGTATTGGCTATCGGAATTAATGCAAGCAGCAATATTAATGACTTTATTACCCAGTCTTCTCTTAAAGTAGATGTGTATGAAGTTCCACAAGTATTTAATTCTATTACAAACTAAATCAGATCATGAAAAAAATATTTTTTGTAAAATCTTTGTTACTGGTAATCTTTGCTCATGCTCAAGTGGGCATTAATACATCGTCTCCGGTTAATATGCTGGATGTAAATGGAGATCTTAGTGTAAGAAAAGAAATCAGAACAGGAGGAACCAATCTGTTAAAGGGTTCTGCAGGAGAAGCAGGTACGATGCTGCATAACAATACAGACCTTGCTGCGAATGATTGGAAAAGTGTGAAAATTGCCGATGGACAGGGAAGTATGGCTATGTTTTCTATGAATTCTGTTTCGGATAAAACAGGAGCTGTTTTCAATAATGGGAATGGATCTACGGCTCCTTATAGTGAGGGAGACGCATTAGGGAGTACATGGATTGTACTTGCAGGTAATACAGATACTTTTTCTATTACGAATATGACCAATAAAGTGGTGTTCAGCTTTCAGACGACGGCCCAAAAGACAGGAAATACAACCTCTTCATCAGGTTTTGCCTGCGGTATTTTTGTAGATAACACCCTTAGGGCAGTAAGAACTGATGTGCTGTTAGGTGCCGAAGGAACTTATAAGATTTTTAATCTTAATGCTACACTTACCAACCTGATGCCTAAAAATAATTACAGTGTGAAAGTAGCCTGTACAAAACGGAATCTAAACTCGGGAACACTGGGAGTAGGAACGGCAGTAAATACTACATTCTTAAATAGTGAGATGTCGCAGTCTGTATTGACAACATCTGTATTACAGCCCTATTAATTTCGTAATAAAATAGAATTGAAAATCTAAAAATGACATGTTTTTAGATTTTTTTTTGCGTAAAAAATTAAATAATTACGATTTGTTTAAAAAAATCAATGCTCTGAAAAAAAAATCAATTATATTTGAAGCTGTTAAAATCTAAATTCTACATGGGAAAAAACTATCTTCTTAAAATACTGGCTGGAATACTTTTCGGATTTATGGTTTCTTGTGATAATACAACATCAGACCCTGTAGAATCCGGCGGTTCAGGCGGAAATGGTACAACACCTCCAGATTCCAGAGTTTTGGATAAAATTACTGTTAACAATGCAGTTCAGGAAGAGTATATCTCCAATGCCGGTATTTTGCAAAAAGGTATCGTAAAAGATGATAATACAGCAGGTGCTACATTAACAGGTGCGGTAACGTATACAGCCAATAAAGTATCGAATATAAAATTTACAGGAACTGCATCGGGCAGTACTGCGTATGATTTTAATGTTATTTTAGACAGCAATGGAAGAGTATTCAGCACAGCATGCGTTGCTACAGCGTCTACAGTACCCAATTCATACATAAGCGATTTTGTCTACACCTATGATGCAACAGGAAAGCTTACCAAGGTAGTGGAAAAAAGAAAAGTAGGGGGAATGACGACCTATACTGTCTTTACGCAGGCTGTACTTACCTATATAGGAGATAATGTTACACAGGCAGTTTGGTCAAAAGGAGTAGTAGACGGAACCGGTACTCCGAATATGACCACGGCAACCACCAATATCTACAGTTTTCAGAATTATGATACGAGAAAAAGTCCATACAGTACACTGCCTAAAGCATTTCTTGTGGTATGGAGCTTGATTCGTCCACAGAATTTTTATACAATTTCTCCGAACAACCCTACATCCATGTACTTTATGTATCCGTCTCCGGCGCCTGCTGTAAGTATTTCTAAGTCATATATGTATGACTCTCAGAGTTATCCGACTTCAGATCAGACCCAAACCGTAAAGTATACATACAAAACTTTATAAGGGCCAATACATTATTAGTTTTACTAGAATATAAATAAAAATATAATTTTTATGCAAAAAAAAATTATATTTGTGGAAATATAAACAATCACCTGGAAATGAAACAACTTTTCTACTTTATCTTATTATTAGCAGGTTTTTCTTCAGTACATTCTTGCAAGGATTTATTGGATGATGACGGAAATCCTTTAGTGGATTTGAACAATACCGGAGGCTTAATAGGTCCAAGAGCTCTTTACAGAGAGATTACGGATGCAGATACCATAGCAGAATACCATTACAACGGACTTCTTCTGTCAAAGGTTCTTTCAAGCGGTGTTGCAGCGGGAAAACCGAAATCAATCACAGACATTATGTACAGTGGAGATAAAGTAAGCAAAATCAATTTTAATGGTTACCTTGATCTTGATGATAATGGTACTATAGATACAGACAGCGTTTCTTATACTCAGTTATTTACCTATGGAAACACTGGAAGATTAGAAACAATTTCAGAAAACCGTTCTATTTACAGAAGACCTCCAATTGTTCCGCCGGCTACGACACCGAACCCAATGGCGCTGTTGAGAAAGTCTAAAACATTATATAGCTTAGAATATAATACGGCAACTGCAAAACTGGAAACCATTACTATGAGAAACGGTCCTGATGCTTCAGGAATTCCTTTTGCGTATACCGACTATTCAAAAACTACGTATACATATTTAGGAGATAATATTTCCAGAGCAGAAAGAAATTACGGACCTATGACAGGTGGTGTGTTTGGAGCCGCTACAGAAAGATATGGATATGATTTCAGCAGTTATGATACCCAAATCAGTCCATTTACTTTATTGCCAATGGCTTATAAGATCTCAAGGCTTTTATCTACAGAAAGAAATGACGCGGAAAGTTTTATCCTTTCTCCGAACAGTCCGAAAAGACTTTCAGTTTCAGATCTTACATTACCTATTCCGGCGCCTGTTATTCAGACAACGAATTATTCATATGATCCTCAGACCTACATGACTAAAGGATTGGGTGTAAATTATATTTATAAACCATTATAGGAAAACAATTTTTAATAATATTTAAACTCAATCTTTCTAAGGTTGAGTTTTTTATTTTTTATCTCTTAATTTTGCGAAAAATTTCTCATGAAATATTTAATAGTAGGCTTAGGAAACAAAGGCCCCGAATACGAAAATACAAGACACAATATAGGCTTTAAAGTCGCTGAAAAAGTCGCAGAAACGTTGGAAGCTTCATTTAATACCACCAATTTCGGATGGATGGCAGAAGGCAAATACAAAGGAAGAAAAGTATTTGTTTTGAAGCCCGATACCTATATGAATCTTTCAGGAAATGCCGTGAAATTCTGGATGCAGAAAGAAAATATTCCGCTGGAAAATGTACTTATTGTTACAGACGATTTAGTACTGCCTTTCGGAACGTTAAGAATGAAAATGAAAGGCTCTGATGCCGGGCATAACGGACTCAAAAGTGTTAATGAAATGCTTCAGACTCAAAATTATGCGAGGCTCCGTTTTGGGATCTCTGCGGATTTTTCTGAAGGAAGACAGGTAGATTATGTACTGGGTACCTGGAATGAAGAGGAATCTGAAAAGCTTCCTGAAAGAATCGAAAAGTTTTCGAAAGCATGCCTGTCATTTGTTTTTGCGGGAATCAATAACACCATGTCTGCTTTTAACGGGAAGTAATTTTCAGTTAAATATTAATAGACAGATCCATTTTGAATTAAAATAATCATCATAAAAGGCCATCGAGATCCGATGGCCTTTATATTACACTTTAAAAAATCAATTTCCAATCTAACTATTAAAATGTTTTTTAGGTATGTGTAATAAAATATGCAGATTGTTATCTCTTACAGCCATGTTACAACTCCGGTTTCAACATCGTAATTAGCTCCAATTATTTTTATTTTACCTTCGTCTTCAAGACTTTTAAGTGTTGAACTTTGTGCCCGGATATCTTCGATTGCACTTTTTACGTTTTGCTGATTCAGTCTTTCCAGAAGCGCAGCGTTTTTTGATGAACGTTCTTCACCTTCTTCAATGATATTATCGATAATTGGGTCGAAATGATTAATCAAATGGTTTAGATTATCCATTCCCATTTTTTGGATTTGTGCTGCATCCAGACCACCTTTTAATGCACCGCATTTAGTGTGTCCTAAAACTACAACAAGCTTTGAACCGGCAACGTTACAACCAAATTCCATTGATCCTAGAATATCTTGATTTATAAAATTACCAGCAATTCTAATGCTGAAAATATCTCCCAATCCCTGATCAAAAATAAGTTCCGCAGATGTACGACTGTCTATACAGCTTAAAATTACGGCAAAAGGCCATTGACCTTCACGTGTTGCATTTACTTGTCCTAAAAGATCTCTGTTTGCCTTTAGATTATTTACAAATCTTTGATTTCCGTCCTTTAAAAAATCTAATGCTTTTTCAGGAGTAATGGTAGATTGAGTTTCGTGTGTATGTGCTTTCATATGATTTATTTTTTTTTAAAATTAAAAAATTATTGTAATACGCTTACATTGCTCTTTTGTGGGTAATCACGATATGAGAATCCTGATCTGTTTCATAATCTTTATAGGATGTTTTGAAGCCTATAAGCTCCACATTGATGTCTTCCTCTTTTGCGCGGATATTAGCAAAATCCTGGATCATTTCCAATACATCTGTCGCAATATACGAAGTTCCGGAGGCATCAATAACTATAGTAGAATTAGGTTTTATGTTTTTCAACGTCTTTTTGATTGCTGCTTTATTCAAAAACGAAACTTCTTCGGCAAGTTTCATCTTAATTCCATCGGCACCATCCAGTTTTTCCTTACTCAGATAATAAGCCCGTTTCATATTTCCCTGAAGGATGTAGAACACAGAAATCGCCAGTCCAATCCCCACTCCTTTTAAAAGATCGGTTGCCACTACAGCCACTACTGTTGCAACAAAGGGAATAAACTGAAATTTCCCAAGATCCCAAAAATGTTTGAAGGTAACCGGTTTTGCTAATTTATATCCTACCAAAATTAATACTGCGGCAAGAGTTGCCAACGGGATTAAATTTAAAATGAAAGGAATGGTAAGTACACAAACCAATAACAGGAATCCGTGAATCATTGCAGACATCTTGGAAGTGGCACCCGCATTGGCATTCGCAGAACTTCTTACTACTACAGAAGTCATCGGAAGTCCTCCAATGAATGAACTGATTAGGTTTCCTATTCCCTGAGCCCTAAGCTCGAGATTGGTATCTGTAATTCTTCTCTGCTGATCAAGCCTGTCTGAGGCTTCAATACAAAGCAGGGTTTCAATGGAGGCCACAATGGCGATGGTTGCCCCTACAATCCAGACTTTAGGATTTGTAAATCCATTAAAATCAGGCATGGTAATCAGATTTTTAAAATCATCAAGCGATTGTGGTACAGGCAGGGAAACAAGATGCTGGGTTCCGATAGCCAGTGAACTTCCGGATAACTTAAAAGCTTCGTTCAATGCAATACCTGCAACCACTGCGACTAAAGCTCCCGGCAGCATTTTCATTCTTCTGAGTGAAGGTACCTTGTCCCAGATGATAAGGATGGCCACTGAAACTACAGTCACAAGGATAGCTCCTGGATGTACGGCATCCAATAATTCTGTGAAGTAATTGAAGTTTAATCCTTTATCAAAAATAGATTCGTGTCCCTCATAATCCTGGTCAAATCCCAATGCATGAGGTATTTGTTTTAAAATAATAATGATACCTATGGCGGCGAGCATTCCTTCAATCACGTTATTTGGAAAATAATTGGAGATGCTTCCGGCTCTTATAAATCCTAAGATCAATTGAATAAGACCGGCAATAATACCGGCACATAGAAAGAGTTCAAAAGCTCCGAGATCTGTAATAGCTGTTAAAACAATAGCCGTTAAACCTGCTGCTGGCCCCGATACTGAAATGTTTGAATTACTTAGAGATCCTACAACCAGTCCTCCCACAATACCGGCAATTACGCCCGATAATGGTGGGGCTCCGGATGCTAAGGCGATCCCTAAACATAAAGGCAGAGCCACTAAGAATACAACGAGCCCTGAAGGGAAATTCTCCTTGATTCCTCCTAAGAAAGATGTTTTTTTCATGATGTCTTTGAAAAATACTATAGTATAATCGACTGATTTATCCTAAAATAATCAATTATAAAAGATTGGAAATTAATTTTGAAGCATGTGAATCCGATATCAAATATTGATATGAATAATAATGAATAGGGTGTGCTGAAAATTAAGCTTCCGGAGGCGGAGAAAATATAGTGAGTAAAGGTGACAGATGAAAGTTGTCATCTACCAACACAAAAGACCTGCCTTTTGGATCAGGCTCGAAAAACTTTAGGTAATCGAATACATCTAAGGTTTTTGGAAGTGTCTTTTCGTAAACAGTAAAAGAGGATGGGTGAGAATGTGGTTCTTCTTCATTGACTATGGTATTGGTTCTAAGGATATCCCAACCGGCTACCGCAGCAATGCTTGGCAGTGCAGTAAAGTTTAGGAAAACCGTCAATACAATAATACTCCAGAATTTCATGTTACATTCTTTTTTAGAAAAACTATGTAGTCTTTCTGCTCATTACCCAGTCAGAACTTGTAAGGTTATAGATCTTTTGGATGTCCTTCAGTATTTTTTCGAAGTCGATCTCTAAATCAATAATTTTACCGGTTCTAAGGTCAAATACCCAACCATGTACAACAGGATACTCTTCTAAAATGTATCTTTCCTGTACGCAGGCCATTTTGATTACGTTAATGCACTGTTCCTGAACATTCAGTTCTACCAGTTTGTCATAACGCTTACCTTCATCTTCAATAGAATCTAATTCCGCCTGGTGCAATCTGTAAACGTCACGAATGTTTCTCAACCAAGGATTTAATAATCCTAAATCCTGAGGAGTCATCGCTGCTTTTACACCCCCGCAGTTGTAATGTCCGCAAACAATAATGTGTTTTACTTTAAGATGTTCTACAGCATACTGAATTACCGCTGTGGAACTCATATCTAAAGTGTTGACTACATTAGCAATGTTTCTGTGAACAAATACTTCTCCGGGTTTTGCTCCCATCAATTCTTCTGCTGTAGCTCTACTGTCTGAACATCCAATGTATAAAAACTCCGGAGTCTGAGTTTTAGCCAGTTCACTGAAGAAATTTGGGTCTTGAGAAATTTTAGATTCTACCCATTTCCTGTTGTTTTCGAAAATAACTTCGTACGATTGTGACATAATTTAAATTTAAAAAAAGATTATATTATTTATTTCGTTTAAATTATTTTCAAATTCAATAGACTGAATCAATAATTATGCAAAAATATAATTTTTGACGAAATGCCAATCATTTTTAACAAAATTTAATATAGAAATATGTTTAAAATCATATGAAAATTCCGGTATACAAATATAAATCGGATATTTTCCTATTGATTTTTCAGATTTCAATAATACTATACATTGTATAAGTTTAGTATAAATCTACAAAGTATTAATTATAAAATGCATGAATCAAATTAAAATATTCTTAATTCTACAAAAAAACCGCCTCAAAACTGAGACGGTTTACACTTTTTAACGGCTGGATAATATTATATTTTATTATTGATATAGGCCTCTGTAGCATTTTCTGTTGAGTAAATCGTGCCCGGGTTTCCAACCACCACAGAATTGGAGGGTACATCAAAATTAACATACGAATTAGGAGCAATTAAGACATTATTTCCAATGGAGATACCACCTACGATTACGGCATTGGCACCAATCCAGACTTCATCATTGATCGTAGGAAATCCCTGTAATTTACCACGGTTCTGCTGTCCGATGGTCACCCCTTGTGCAATATTGCAGTTTTTCCCGATTTTAGCTTTAGGATTAATGACTAAACTGCCCCAATGTCCCAAGTAAAACCCTTCGCCAATTTCGGTTTCGGGATAAATCTGATACCCGTATTTTATCTGGTAATGTCTGAGAACAAATTTCCAGAATATTCCTAAAACAGGTTTTCTGTTGTGCTGTTGTGCTTTTCTCAATATAAAAATAAAATGCAGGTTCGGATTAATGCATTTTTTCCAAATCTCAAATGAAGAAAGCCATTTGCCACTTTCTCTATAGAAATCTTTTTGTATTACTGTGTGCTCTGGCATGGTGAAATAGTTAGAGTCCGTCAATAATTTCCTGTAGATGGGCTACAGATTTTTGCAAGACAAACGGAAGGTCTGCTGCTGCAATTTCTTTTTCATATTGTGCAGACAGACTTTTATCGGTAAGAAATTTTTTCATTCCATCGTAGATTCCTTCCTCGGAATTGGGAGTAATGACTCCTAATTTACCTTCCTGAAGCAGATCTCTTATTCCGGAAACATCTGTAGATACAATAGGTTTATTTAAAATTAATGCTTCTGCAATAATGGTAGGGAACCCTTCATGTCTGGAAGACATTACATAAAAATCGGCTTTTTTCAGATAAGGATACGGATTACTCCTGAAACCCAACATTTTTACCGTTTCCTGCAGACCTAACTGATCAAGTTTCGCGTGGATATTTACATAATCAAAACCATCACCAATGATGATGATTTGATGCATAAGTCCTTCGTCAATCAGTTTTTTATGGACATCCAGAAGTCTGTCATATCCTTTTTGTGGATAAACCGTTCCAATGGTAATAAAAGTTGGAATTTCATTAGAGAAAGGATAATCATCAATCGCTGTATTTGCTTTCTGCAATGTATCTGCTTTATCAATCGGATTAAAAATTTTAATGACTGCCTGTTTCTCACGGTCATTTTGAGCGAGTTTCTGCATCTCTTCTTTCAGTTTATTGGAAATCACCAATATTCTGTCGAATCTGAAAAGCTGTCTGATTACATCGGGAGTAAATTCCTTCAGGTTAAAGATGTCATTCTGTATCCAGATGATCTTTTTTGATTCTTTTTGAGGACTTGACAAAAGTTCTCTGTACATTCCGTGGATGGCAGCAATCTCTACATCATATTTTTTATTTTTTAAAACAAAACGATATAAGAGAAAAGGAAACCATAAAAACATCTTTTGATACAATACTCTGAATATTTTTACAGGAATTTCATGAGGTTTGTTGGTGGTAATCATTTCGCCTTTCAGCAGATGATACATATTGACCCATGACGGAACTTCTTTGATGTACATCCCTGTATAAAGGTTGATCAACAGATCTACCTCATATTTGTCTTCCGGGAGATTTTTCAGGAAATTAACAAGGACTTTTTCTGCGCCTCCATGACGCAGCGATCCTATTCTGATCAGTATTTTCTTTTTTTTCAGCATACAATTGATCAATTACTTTTTAAATAAATTTTTATTCAGGAATTGTGTTTATTTTATTCTTCTGGCTTTTTTGAATTTATAAGGAAGGTTGGCCTTTACATATTCATCCAGTTTTTTTCTGTCTTTTTCCAGTTCGCGGGGATATTCCGGGTTGTTTTTTAAGACAATATCACCATAGTCTTCAATCGTGCAAAGGAACTGAGCCGGATTTCCTATGAAAACGGTATTGTCAGGCATCGATTGTGATAATACTGAATTAGCACCTAAGATGCAATTATTACCAATTTGTACATCCTGCATAATGACACAATTGATCCCAATGGTACAGTTGTTTCCGATCTTTATTCTCCCAAAAATTCTTGCATCTTCATACCCTGGCAGTCTTCTCAAAAGAGTAGTAGTTCCCCCATGATTGACGAAGCGTACACCCGCAGCAATATTCACATGATCGCCGATTTCAATAAGGTAAGGTTCTGTTCCAAAATACACTTTATCAGGCATATTGAAACTCTTTCCTACCTTCATGCCTCTGTGTTTTGCAGCTTCAAGGCTGGCTTTGTTCAGGAGGGAATGGTAGAGAGAATATATTTTTAAAAGGATTCTAAAAATAAATATTTTCATTATCGTACATTTGTTTTTTACTTTTGCAAAGAAAAAGAATTTATATGATAAAAATTTCCAAAATAGAATATTATTTGCCTGGGATGGTTCTTACCAATGAGGATTTGGAAAAAGAGTTCCCCGAATGGAGTTCCGAAAGGATTGAAGAAAAAATAGGGATCACACAGCGTCACATCTCCGCTGATAATGAGACCGTATTGGATCTCGCTGTGCAATCTTCAGAAAAACTTTTCGAAAATTATGATAGAAATAAAGTAGACTTTATTCTGTTCTGTACCCAGAGTCCGGAGTACTTTCTGCCGACTACCGCATGTATCTTACAGGATAAGCTTGGACTAAGAAAGAATATAGGGGCCATAGATTTTAATTTAGGATGTTCCGGTTTTGTATATGGATTAGCCTTTGCTAAAGGGCTCATTGCCACTGGAATCGCCAAAAGTGTTTTATTGGTTACCTCAGAAACTTACACAAAACATCTTAATCCAAAAGATAAAGCAAACCGAAGTATATTCGGAGATGCATCAGCTTCAACGATTATTGAAAAGGCCGAAAATGCAAAAGGGTATGAATTTTGCCTCGGTACAGACGGAAGCGGTGCGGAAAACCTTATCGTGAAAAAGGGTGCCTTTAAAACTGATTTTGAATTGAACCCTAATAACGAATTTGGTGCAGATGACCTTTATATGAATGGACCTGAAATTTTCAATTTTACGATTGAAAATATACCTGGACTTATCAAAGAGACATTGGCAGTAAATAACCTGACCATGGATGATATTGATCATTTTGTTTTTCATCAGGCCAATTCTTTCATGCTGAACTACTTGAGAAAAAAGGCTAAAATACCAGCAGAAAAGTTTTATATTGACATGGCAAAAACAGGAAATACTGTTTCTGCAACTATTCCTATTGCCCTGAAAAATATGATGGATAAAGGAATGTTGAAAGAAGGAGACCGGATCTTAATGGCCGGATTTGGCGTAGGATATTCCTGGGGAGCTACCATATTAGAAATTTAATTTTAAAATTATAAAGTATATGAAAACATCCGTTTTTTTAGAGAAATTACAAGAAGAATTGGAAGAAGATCAAACGCTGACTCTTGAGACTAACCTTAAAGAATTAGAAAGCTACGATTCAATAAGCTTACTTTCTGTCATTGCATTTGTAGATGAAAACTTCAACAAAAAAATTGATACGAAACATTTTAAAGATATTGAAACCGTTTCAGATTTAGCAGACATTATCGGGAAAGAAAATTTTGAAGACTAATGAATTCTTTTTCCTTACAAGATAAAACAATTCTTATCACAGGCGCTTCTTCCGGCATAGGAAGAAGCTGCTCTGTAGAATGCAGTAAAAATGGAGCTGCGCTGATCCTTATCGCAAGAAACGAAGAGGAACTGCAGAAAACAGTAATGATGCTGGCTCCTGATACCAAAGTTGAAACTATTACTGCAGATATTACCGATGGTGAAAACCTTGAAGGGCTGATTGCTGAAAAAGTTGATATTCTGGGGAAAATTTCAGGTTTTATTCATTGTGCCGGTATCGAAAAAACACTTCCGCTCAAAAAACATACTCCGCAATTATACAATGATATTTTTGCCATTAACGTTATTTCAGGATTTGAAATTGCTAAAATACTTTCACTGAAAAAATACAAAAACGAAAAATCTAGTTTTGTTTTTATCTCTTCTGTTGCAGGAATGGTAGGCGAAATTGGAAAAGCCGCTTATTCTGCCAGTAAAGGTGCTGTAGTTTCCGGAGCAAGATCTTTGGCAATGGAACTTTCGAGAAGTGGTATCCGGGTCAACAGTGTGAGTCCGGCTATGGTTAATACTCCAATTTTAGAAAAAATGTTTGATGCTATTGGCGAAGAGGCCTCTCAGGAAATCCTGAAAAAACATCCATTAGGAATTGGTGAACCGGAAGATGTGGCGAATGCATGTATCTTTTTACTTTCTGATGCTGGAAAGTGGGTTACGGGTTCCAACCTGGTAATCGATGGCGGATACTCTGCCCAATAAATACTTTTTATACTCCTATTGATTTAATAATTATCCCTATTCAGATTTATATTTTCTGAATCTGTATGCTGGGATATTCAGGAAAGATAAACCATAAACATTTCACCTTTCAAAATGTGAAATGTTTATGATCTTATGACTAAGCTTATTCTTCTAATTTGTCATAATCAGAACCTACCATATTTAAGTTCAGATATCTGTTTTTCTCATTTTTGTAATGTTGTGGTTCTTCCAGACCCATATATTTCATAATAAGAGGATAGATATAGGTAGTTTGGGTAAGTTTTGTATTGCGTCCCGGCGTTCTGTAGATTTCAGGTACTTTATCACCATACCACACGAAAAATGGGACCTGTGTTGATTCTTTAGAGTCAACATGTAATAATTTGTTGTCTTTCATTTTAAGTCCGTGATCTGATGCATAAATAACAACAGAATTGGTATTCTTAAGGGTGCTGAAAACATCTTTCATTACAAAGTCTGTATATTTTATAGAACTGTCATAGCAGTCTAAGTCTCCCGAATTCCAATCAGCAGGTAATCTGTTGCAAGGGTTAGGATGGCTACCCATAATATGTAATACAATAAATTTGTCGTTTCTCTGGCGAATTACATTTCTTAATTCTGGTATAATAGCTTCATCATAACCATTTACCCATTTTTTATTTTTAGCCATTGAAGCTATGGCCGTGATTCCTTTTGCACTCGCCTGGGTACTGAGCCAAAAGGTATTATAAGAGCTTTGATTAGCCAGATTAATGATATTATATGACAATTTGCTGTAGTTATATCTGAATTCGTCCGGATCAATGCTTGAAAGGATTAACGGGACACTTAGGTTAGTAATTCCGGCCGGAGATACAGCATTATCGAATATCATCATGTTATCAGCCTGCAGGTCTGTATATGGAGTTGTTTTTTTGTTATATCCATACAATGACATATTCTGCTTTCTTTCTGACTCTCCGATGATCAGGATCACATTTTCTATTCCGGGCTGGATCTTTTTTATATTGAAAACAGGAACATTTTTCCTAATAAGATTAATGTCATCCTGAATTCTCAATGCAGTACTGAAGTCTGATAAATGATAATAAACACTTTTAATCATTTTTCCACCGCCCTTATTGCTTACATATTTGTGTTTAAGATGAAAGGTGATTGGCATCAGCAGCCATAACAGTGCGATAATACTAAACTTAATATTAAATGTAACTACATTTTTTCTAAGGTAATTAACGGAATATAAGACCATGCCCGTAAAAACAATAAACAAAATAGCTGGCAGAATAAACATATAAGACATGCTCAATGCTTCATTTACATTAGATTCCAGAATGCTGATCGCCATTCCTACATTGAATCCCGAATGGTATACAAAAAAGCAGGAGACAGAGATGAGGAAATTAATACCTAAGAGCAGAATTAAAAGTACTGCGATAACGGAGGTATATTTGTTTTTAAAAAGCAGCGCGTTGAACACTAAAAAAGAGCTGAACATAATTCCATATTCGAAAAAATTTCTGATACTGTCAAATTTTTCCGGACCAAATAAATTGTCGTAGATGTATGGAAATGAAAATAAAAAGCCTATTATATATATGATGAGGGTGAGAACGAGAATAATTTTTTTTACCATGAGTGAATGAGATTGTTATTTATGGCTAATATGTATTTATGTGCAATTTTCAAGACTTATAGACGGTTTTTATAGAAACCGAAGTGATCTATTGCTGTGAAATAATTACGATATTAACTTGTATTATGCTATTTTTTCATTGTTACGGATTGGTTTTTAGCAACTTTTATACAATACGGATGTTTCTGGCGTTATGAAGAAAGAAGCTAAAATGATAACAACTAAAAAATAAATAAAGGGAAGTGATTTTTTTTCATTAAAACTATTATATTAAATCTTATTAATAGTAGGGATTGTGTTTTTTAATTAAATCTTAATTTTTTTCAGGATACATCATTGTTATCATATTTATTATGGTTCAAACAGAAGAATAATGATGTTTTATTATTAGTTATGCTTTTTGTTATTTCATAATTAAATAGTGTTTTCTTTGGCAAAAGTATACGAAATAACATTGAAATCCAAGGGAAATTTTTCGTGGTACTCTGTGGAGAGGCTGTGTTTTGCAGTTAATGCAATTACTTATACTTATTTTTTCACGAATTAAATAGAAATTATCGTTGATCATAAATTAATCAGATATACCAATAAAGTTAATATTACAATCGAATTGGATTAAAATACTTTTATTATATTCACTTTTGTTGTAAAATTATGATAGATAGCATTTTATCAAATCAATTGCTAGAATAACAAAACTATGGTATTGCTTAACTAGTAAACATCTTCGATCGTGAACGTCTGATAAATTTTAAATCACGTTTTATCTTTAAACCAATCGGAAAGACACAAGATTTTCTATTGTTTACAAAGAGTTTCTATCGTATTTTCTACTGCGTCGAATATCTTTTTATTATCAAATTGACTTTCAATATTTTTGAGATTTTCTTTAATGCCATGAACCAATTCCGGGTTTGTAAGAAATGCTTTCATTGATTCATACATTTCATCAATCTCATAGCTGATGAGAATTCCTGTTTCCTTGTCTTTGATCATCATTCCTATGTCTCCTACATTTGTAGCTATAATTGGTTTCTGAAGAACCAACGCTTCAGCGATAACCAGTGGCCACGCCTCAGATTCGGATGGCAGAATAAAGTAATCTGCATTTTTAATGTAAGGATAAGGATTCATCTGATTTCCGACTAAAATAAACGTTTTCTCTACATTATATTTAATCGCCTGGTTGGTGAGGTTGTTCATTTCTCCTCCATCTCCCACAATAATAATGGTGTGATGAAATCCTTCATCGATAAGTCTTTTGTGTGCCTCAATGAGTTTGTGGTAGCCTTTTCGGGTATGCAGTCGGCCAATGGATGCAAAAACTTTTCCTGCAGGGAAAGTTTCTAACTTTTCTGCAGCCTTTTTTTTGATTTCTTCAATAGGAATAGGATTGATAATCACACTTTCTGGCGGATATTTCAGATCCGGGTAATATTGATGCATCATGTCCTTTATTTTATGTGAACAGTACACCATATGATCGAACTGTGGAAAGCTTTTTAAGATTCCGGGTACCAGAGGTTGGAATTCGGGAACGTTTACTTCTGAATGATACCAGCCTATTTTTCTAGAATTTTTATTCGTTGAATGTAAAATGGCATCATAATCTCGGTAATCCATCCCGATTTCTACATCAAAAGTATCATTGATGATGCGATCTGCAATAGCCGGATTATTTTCTAATTTTTTCAGTCGCATTCTTCGTGCGATGAGCTGTAGCTTCTGTAATAAAGGATTGGTGGAAAAATCTTCTTTTCCATCGGTAAGGTATAGCGTTCTAACGTGTTGAGGGATTTCGTTGCGCAGCTTACCTTGATTGAGTGTTAAACATACCGTCATTTCAAATTTGTTAGGATCGAGATTGTTAAGAAGTCCCAGAAGAACTTTTTCTACGCCTCCCATCTCCATAGAACGGTGTCGGAACAAAATTTTTATTTTTTTTTCTATCATTATCCGAAGATTGACTGTAAAGTGATTTTTATTTTTTTCTTGATCCTGAAAGGTATTTCATTTTGGTAGTTCAATAAGCTAAATATTTCCTGGGAATCTGTGTAACGATCAGGAATATTTTTACCGTTTATCATTTTCAGGCCTCTGCGTTTCATTGTGCTAAAGATCACCTGAGCAAAATACTCATGGGAGCTTTTTTTATTTTCGTTTTGGGAGATTCCTCCCTGATGTGTTCTGTAAAGGTAATTGGTCTCATTAATGAAGTGTACTTTTCCTTTTTCATACATTTTTAAATATAAATCCTGATCTTCTCCTATTCGCAGATTAGAATTCATTTTTTCAGTCTGCTCATACGTACTTTTTCTAAAGGTAACAAAATGGGCGATCTGAATAGGATAATTAAAAAAATAAGGATCATTATTGGGAACCTGCCTTGCCGAAGTAAATGGTGAAATAGGTTTAAGATGTTGATCACACGTCATGAATCGTGAATAGGTAAGAACAACCTTGCTTTTTGACTGAAAAATATCCATGCATTTTTGAATGGCTGTTGGAGTAATGGCATCATCAGGATCTAAAAAACCGCATATTTCTCCTGTTGCTAATTCAATGAGTTTACTTTTCGTCACCCCAACACCGGAATTTTTTTCATTCTCAAAGAATTTGAATCTTGTATCGTTTGAAATAATTTCCTGTATACTTTTCTTTTCTTCTGTTGACGATGCATCATCCAAAATGATAGCTTCCCAGTCTGTATATGTTTGCTTCAGTATGCTTTCAAAACAGTCCTTGAAAAAAATCGCATTATTATAATGAGCGATAAGGATGGAAAACTTCATTTATTCTTGTTTAAAAATTAATTCTTGTTTATTAACTACCCTGGTATTTGCAGGAACATCTTTATAAATACAGCATCCGGCACCAATGATGCAGTTATCGCCTATGGTTACGCCTTTTAAAACGGTAACATTACTCCCAAGCCAGCAGTTATTCCCAATCTTTATGGGAGCAGTCGTAAAATCAGAGGGAAATAATTTGTATTCCGGCGATGTTTGGTAGGCATGGTTGTGATCATATAATTTCACATTCTCTCCAAACAAGGTATTGTCGCCTATTGAAATATGGTCTAAACAATTGATAGAACAGAAATTATTCATGAAAAAATTATTTCCCAGTTCTAAAACTCCATTTTTCTGCACAAGAATATGTACAAAATTCCGGAAGCTGACAGCATTGCCGATGCTTACTTTTTTTAAATTTTCGTGTAAGATGAAATGGTTACTATTGCCCAGTTTTATTTCATTAAAGAAAACATTGGGATGTTTCTTGAGAAGTAAAACCTGGCTCCTTCTCTGGAGTTTTGCAAAAATTTCATAAAACATATTTATTTTTTTTCACATTTGTAGCTCGCAAAGATAATTTGTTTTACAGAATTATAATAATTAAATTTTACTTTTGTGCCTTAAAATTAACACTTTAAACAAAATATAACTGTCATAAATCATTTCAGAATTATTTTTGAAGAGCAAATGTGAGACGTAAGTTGTATTAAGAAAGATGAGATTTACAAAAAATAAAAAAGCTGACCGTTTTAAAAAAGATCTTTCCTGAAATTAATATTATACAATCCTGAACGGATGCTTTTATAATCTGTAATCAGATATTTTGTGATCATTCCCCACTTTTGTAAAAGAGGAGCATTGGCGATCTCAAAACTACGGTATACTCTTTTTATATGAAGTTTAATTTCGTTGGGAAGGGTGGCTTCATGTTCTGCCCAATGGTTTACTTCTTTCCATAGGACAACTCTTGTTGTAGCCGGTTTTACTTCTCCGGAATCTACTTTGGTAATTCTGTTGTTCTCGTGTACGCCTCTGATAGCAACTGCTTTGTCCAGAATTCCGGGATATAAGTTGAGGTAGTACGATAACCGGAATAAAAATTCAGTGTCCTGATGAAGTTTAAGATGGGTTTTAAAGAAAAATTCCATCTTTTTTAAAGCACTTTTTCTAATGGTCAGGGCATCAATACTAAAAAGACCAAAAGTACCTCTCATATTAAGCTGTCCCGGGAAAACATCTTTGGGATCATGCTTTTTATAAACAGTAGTTAATCGGTCTCCGAATACTCTGTAATACTGTTCCTTTGCTTTTTCGGAATAATAATGTACTCCTATAGCGCCGTAAACACCTTCAACCGCTTCATTTTTAAAGAGTTCTTTTTCTGCATCAAACCGGTTGGGAAGATAATAGTCGTCAGCATCCAGAAATGCGATAAAATCTCCTGTCGCATTTTGTATCCCTAAATTTCTGCTGGCTCCGGCTCCATGATTGGCTTTATCAGGATGCTGATAAAGTTTTACTCTGCTGTGTTTTTCCGCGAGTTCCTGGCAGACCAGCAATGCATTGTCCGGAGATTTATCCTCAACTAAAATAACCTCATGTACTTCGTCGAATTGAAGTGCTGATTCTACTGCCTGAGAAACAAATTTTTCAGCGTTATAAACGGGAACTATTATAGAAATTTTCATTGGTGTCAAGCTGTGTTTTTAATTGTAAATAATTGGGCTTTCCACAAAATAAAGGAATTCGAATATTTTTTTGAATCATAGATATCCAAATTCCTATTAATATCTGTAGCATGTTAATTATGCCCAAACGTAAATTATCCTATTTCTTAAAGATTTTTTTTGCAATAAGGTCTAGTACAAAAGGAATTCTGCTAATATTATGCTGAAGTGTTTTGAATCCGTCTATTGTAAAGCGCGTTTCTTCTGTCATTCCATATTCTGAAAAATCTACTGAAGGTATTGCTTTATGTTTAAACGATTTATTCATTAAATTAAATTGATGAACAATCTGAATATACATTTCTTTGCTGTCTTCTACAGAGAAATTCTTATAATCCCGGTAGCTGTTGTGGGCTCTTTCTTTCAGCATGGTTTTAAACGTATCAGTGCTTTCTGCTAAGCTCACAAATGGGTTTGCCACCGCATTATAAGCCTTTACTAAAGCTTTACGCTCCGGTAGCATTGTCAGCTGGTATCCTCTTCTTAAATCTATGACAAGATCATGAATAGGCTTGAAATGCTCCTGTACTGTCTTTACATAATCTTTATGAAGCATATCATCATTATCGAGCTCTGCGGTAATAACGAATTTTGTATCGGGCGTAAAAAACTGTGGAATCACTTCTACGGCTTTAACTTTCATGTCGTCAAAATCCTGTACGAAAACTGGTTTGAATGTAGGATATTCTTCTGCAATTTCTGTTATAATTTTTCTGAATTTATCAGAAGTATTCACATCAAAAAAAGGAAGCCAGATAAAGTTCTGATTCGTTTGATTTTTATAAGAAGGAAGAACATAGGTTTTGAATAGTTTGAACCTGTCGTCCAGCCATTCTTCCGTAAGGGGTTTGAATCCTGAACGGGTCTCGTCCCAACCCTTCGTTGGAACATTGAATCTTGTCATTATAATATGTACGAACTGACTCATCTAAACAAATTTATTAAAAAGTTATATATTCTGTATGGTTTGCTGCTGTATATCCCCTCCAGTTTTTGTTCATAGAAATTCTTTCTGTTCAGGAGGGCAATATAACTTGGGAAAAATTCATGAAAGAGTTTCTTGTGTTTTTCATATACCGCATGGTAAATGATCTCTTTTTTGTCATTATTTCCAACGATCTCTTTGATCATTGATGTTTCGGGATGTGATCTGTAATTGAAAACAGTATATTCTATTTTGGTAATAGGTTTTTCTCTGTTAGCATCTATCAGCTGGATCCAGAATTCCCAGTCTTCAAAACCATGTCTTAATTTTTCATCAAATATGATTCCTGCATCAAAATATTTTTTCGGAAACATAGAAGTACAGTATAATTTATTCCCCAACAGAAGTTCTTTGAGGGTGAATTTTTCCTGTAAATTAGATTTTTTGCTGGTGCTACCGAAAGTTACCGTATCTGAAAAAACGATTAAAGTTTCCGGTGTTTGATTAAAAACAGCAATCATTTTTTCTAAAGCGAGCGGATTCAGTGTATCATCGGCATCCAAAGGGAGAATATAATCTCCAGAAGCATTTCTGATTCCTGTATTTCTTGCTCCGGGTAATCCTTTGTTTTCCTGATATATATATCGTACTTTTTCGTTTTCTAGCTTGCGGGATACCGTTTCAGTGTCATCCGTAGAACCATCATTCACAATGATGCATTCCCAATTGGTATACGATTGGTTGTTAATGGATTGAATGCATTCTTCCAGATATTTTGCATGGTTAAAGCACGGAACAATGATGGATACTTTATTTGCCATTACGTATGTTTTTTATTCTAAAAAAGATCATTACAGTAGTTTTAACGTTGATATCCGTATGTAATACCTGCGAAAGCAGTATGTTTTTGCTGGAAAGAAAAGATCTCCATCAGTTTTTTGTAATCGTTTTCAGGAGGGGAAATCCTGATTAAGAGTGTTTCGAACATTTGTATAATTTTTATTGAGGGATATAAAAAGTGAAAGTACATAAGCTGTTATTCTGATGCAGATTTCACGGGTGTAAAGGTACAATTTTTCTTGTAGTAAACAGGGAACGTTAATTTCCAAGAAATACCCATTTGATTTAATTTTTTATTATAAATAAGCTGAATATAGTTTTTTTAAATAGTTTTCTGAAGATATTCCGGTGAAAAATTCTTTTGTTAGTGGACTGAATTCAATGGTGTAAAAAGAACCTTCGGCTGTATTTTCGTACACTGCATTTTTATCAAGGTGCTTTTCCAGTTGAGATACGATTTCTGAAAGTGAATATTGGTATGGGTAGACCAGATTAACAATTTCATTGGTAAGGCTGTTAAGATAACGATCAGTAAATAGGGCAATATCCTGTATACCGATCAGGATTCTTCCTGCATTGCTGTGAAGGGTAAATGGAGTTTCCGATACAATTGCATTTTTAAGAAAGTTGATCAAAGTATTGGGGTTTCCTCCTTTTCCTACGGCATTTCCCACCCTGAAAATCACAAATTCTGTACAATTTTCAGTAATGAATTTTTCCACATTTAATTTATGAAGCACGTAGGGACTGTTTGTCTTTGTGGGATCATAAATACTGCATGTAGAAAAGTAGACCAGCTTTTTATCCGGATATTTTTCGACATTATTTTTTAAAAGAGTAAGTTCTCTTTCAAATTCAGAAGGATTTTCTTCCAGGGAATTTGACACTCCGGAAGCAAAACAAAGAATGTCATCTCTGTCATAATTCCTGAATGCATTTGCTAATAAACCATTTCCAATAATCATCAATATTTTTTTCTAATTAAGCCGGTGTTAAGATCTACATCATTTGTATTTTAACAGGACTTATATCTATCTGTTTACGTTTTTTATGTCTCTTTTTTGAACATCATTATAAGCCTTACGCTTTGATATGTGACAGTTCAAAATATTTTACTTTTAAAAGGAACTATAAGTATTTGAAAATTTTAAATAATCCCAGCGTGTTTCCCAGTTTTGCCCATCTTGAACTTTTCACACGGCCTAAGGTATTGGTGACGTGTTCATACTTCTTTTTGGAAACATAATTCTGAACAAAAAGGTCTTCTATATTAACATTTCTTCTTTCAGCCATTTTAATCAAGGCTACCCAATGCCAATACAAAGCTTTCTCCGTATTTTTATTGGTAGAAATTCCGTTGTTATGAATTCTATACAGATACAGATCTTCATCGATGTACTTTACGGGAGCAACTTCACACATTTTCATGTACCAGTCTTTATCTTCAGCAATTTTTAGAAATGTATCAATGCCGGATGTCTGGTTGTATATTTTCTTTTTAAAAGTGGCAAAATGTGAAATCTCACCATTAAAATTGTAGTAAGATTCATCTAAGGCTGTGATCTGTTTTCCTTTATGTACCGATTGGGGATTTAAATGTTCATCACAGAATATCAAATTCGAGTATACCAGACCTGCTTCTTTATTTTCTTCATGGGTTTTTAGAACAATTTCCAGTGCATTAGGGATTAATGCATCGTCAGGGTCTAAAAAGCCGCATATTTCTGATTCTGAAAGTTCTATTAGTCTTCTTTTGGTATAGCCGATTCCCTTATTTTCCTCATTTTGGTATATTTTACATCTAGGGTCATTCTGGGTCATCTGTTGTATGATGTCAAGAGAGTTATCAGTTGACCCATCATCTAAAATAACAGCCTCCCAATCTGTTTCAGTCTGGGAAATTAAACTCTGGTAGCACTTTTCAAAAAAATGACCATTATTATAATTGGCAATAAGTAGGCTGAATTTACTCATTTATGTCGTGTTTATGTAACGTTTTTTTTAGGGTTTCCAAATAGGCAAAACCATTTTTTCTGTCGGGTTCCAGAATATTTCCTTCTGCCCACTCATTCCAGGATTTTATAATTAAAAAAGGTTCCGGATACTTTTTATCTTCCAGATATTCTACGGCTTTTTCTATTTGTTTTTCAAACAGTGCAGGCGAATTATTGGTCAATATAATTCCTCTGTAACCACTTCTTGGGGTATTATCCCAGTTGGGCAATACGCACGGGAATGTAGGAATATTTTTCTCTTCAAATTTTAAATCATTAACTACTAAACTGGCATCCTGCATTCTTACCTGCTGCTGTTTTTTTCGCTTGATTCCAATCAGTCCTTTGATCCTATTTTTATAATATTTATAGTGGGATATGTATTCTTTAGCCTCAATGTATGGTCCCCAAGCCTTTTGAAATGCATTGGAAATCTTGCCATCATAGCCCAGCGTTTTATAATCGAGAAGATCATCACGAAGCTTATTGGAGGCCATAATGTACAGGTCATCAAAACCATTTTCTTTGGCAAGTTCTCTGAATTTCGAAATGTAATGAGGATCGCCTTCATGTAAATGAATGGGATCATAGATAATAAAAACCGGTTTATTATCCACTTTTATATACCTGTCGTCTTTGAAGAAGGGTAGGAGGTATTCAAAATGAGCAATCAGGTCCTTTTCATCAGGATATACCTGTTGTGCCAATATTTTTTCTGATAAGCCGTGCCATATTCCTGACCACGTTTCATTGGCCCAGCAAAAGCAAAAAGGAAAATCGGGTTTTCCCGTATTCAATACGTCTTTTGCGACACGTTCTAATAATTGCTTCTTGTTTCCGAACCAATAGTGATAATAGATAAATCCATGTACCCCATAGTCTTTTGCCATTTGGGCCTGCTGTTCTCTAACTTCCGGGAGACGAAGGTCATAATATCCAAGATCAGCAGGATATATAGGCTGCTCATGTCCTTCAAACAAAGGTTTTGCTTTGGCGACGTTGGTCCATTCGGTAAATCCTTTGCCCCACCATTCATCGTTTTCAGGAACAGGATGGTATTGAGGGAGATAAAATGCTAGTGGTTTTATTTTTTTCATCATTGATTCAAAAATAGTTTTTTAACGGCTTCCAGGTATTGTGTTCCAAACTTTTGGTCAGGTTCCAGGTGGTTACCTTCTGCCCATTCATTCCAGGCATTAATAAAAATGAAATTCTCTTCATCAGAATATGGGGTGAAATCCGACTTAATATTGGAAAGCCAGTTTTCAAAATATTCCGGTGTGGAATTTTCTAGTATCAGGGTTGGGTTTTTACCTCTTCTCGAAGTGTTATCCCATCCGGGTACAACAGATGGAAAGATTTTACAGTGAAAATCTTTTTGAGGGGCTAAATTTTCTCCCATCCATTGGTAAGGAACGGAATTGTATGTATTCTCAGTTATTTTTTTACCAAGGCGTCCTTTAATTTTATCTATAATTCCTTTTTCAGGTTTCGTGTTTCTTTCCTGAATTTCTTTGAAAACACTTTTTCTGCGTATTCCGAAAGGTTCAAAATCAACTACGGCGTCAAACCCATCCACTAACTGATCCCAGTCTTTCTGATAAGAAAAAACCATATGACAGATATAGAGTTCTAGTCCTGCTGCTTTTGCCTTTTCGCGCCAGCATTTAATGGTTTCCTGTACATTAGGAAGAATGTTTGGCTTGTAAATAACAATAATGGGTTTATTGTTTACCTTGATATATCTTGGGTCCGTCATAATAGGAAGCAGAAAATCAATGTGATCTTCGTCGTCCTTAACGGAGTATTTCTGTTCGATGAGTACTTCATGATCGTTACCATCCCATCGTCTAGTCCAGTTTTCGTTGGCCCAGCATAGCATGAACGGTAAATCTTCTTTGGGATTTTTTAATTTTCTGTCAACAGGCTCATTCATTAATCTCTTCCCATTAAACCAGTAATGATAATAGCAGAACCCATAGATTCCATATTGTTTGGCAAGAAGTTCCTGCGCCATTCTTGCTTCTTCCAGCCTAAGGTCATAAAACCCTAAGTCTGCAGGAAGATGTGGCTGGTAATGGTCATCAAATAATGGTTTTGCTTTTGTGACGTTCGTCCATTCTGTAAAACCTTTACCCCACCATTCATCATTTTCCGGGAACGGATGATATTGTGGCAAATGTATGGCGATTGGTCTTATTTTCATATGTATATGTGCTTAAATTATCTGTTAAATAAATTTTTTATCATTTGTCTCATTAGGGAAACTATTACCCATTAAAGATTATAAAAAAGATAGTGCTATGACTTTTAATTTTGAAAAATATTAAATGTGTAGTATAAGAATAATGTTACCAACCTTTATAATACACTTTTTGAAGATAATGTAATGTGTTATAAGTGAACTTTCCTACATTCTTCAGAATCAGTTTTTCAGTTAGTTTTTTATTATCAAGTTCTCTAAGGTATTTCTTATGATCTTCAGTCAATTTGTTTTCTCGGTAAGCCTCATGAATAAGTTTTAGGATTTTCTTTTTCATTTCAGGCTGTTCTTTGTGTTTTATGTAAATATCAAAGAATGAGATCGCTAGAAAGTCATTCTTTTTATGTGTGTTTGTAGCATGCATTCTATAGCTGCATGATTTGGTATCATCATAGATGAAGTCGTATTTCTGGCTTAGTCTCAGCCACATATCGTAATCTTCAAATGTTAAATTTTCATCCCAGCCTCCTATTTCTTTTATCAAAGAAGATTTTGTTACACATGACATTGCAGGAAGAAAATTATAATCAAGTAATGTTTTATAAAAGTTTCCTGATTCAATACTCAGATATTTATGAAAATAGGGGATAAAAGAATTTTGAAAACGTACTGAATTGTCATCAATGATATAAGCATTTGAAAATACCAATGCTTCTTTGGGAGACGATTTTTCAAGTAGAGCTACATGTCTTTCTATTTTGTCTGGTTCTATAAGGTCATCAAGGGCTATAGTGATAATATATTTGCCTTTTGAGATATTCAGTAGTTCATTCAAAGACTTACAGATTCCTTTATTCTGAGAATGAGGAATAAACTGGATATCCAGCTGGGGATTATTTTTAATCCAATTATTGATAACTTCTACAGAATTGTCTTTAGAACAATCGTCACAGATCAGTATCTCAATATTATGATAATTCTGAGATTTGAAACTTTCCAAAGATTCTATTACAAACCCTTCCTGGTTGTAACTAAGACATAAAATCGAAACCAGAGGCAATTCGGTCATGATATTTTACTTTATTGAATTCAAGCTTTTTTAAGAGTTTAAACTTTAAAATTCGTTTATAATTTCTATTATTTTTTCAACTTCTTCTTCCGTCATTACGGGCGATATAGGCAAACTTAATACTTCTTCATGAATTTTTTCACTAATCGGGAAGGATTGCTCATTCCATTCTTTATATGCTTGTTGTTTATGAGGCGGGATAGGATAATGTATCAATGTTTGAATACCGTTTTCAGTTAAATATTTTTGAAGTTCATTACGGTTTTCTGTTCGAATTACAAATAAATGCCAAACATGTTCATTTTCATCAGCCGGGTTTTCCGGAAGAATTATTTTTGGGTTTGATATTTCTGCAATATACTTTTTCGCAATATTTTTTCTTACTGTATTTTCTTCATCGATATATTTTAACTTTATATCCAGAACGGCAGCCTGAATTTCGTCTAATCTTGAGTTTAGTCCCTGATAAACATTGACATATTTTTGATTAGAACCATAATTTGCCAAGGCTCTGATTGTTTTAGACAGCTCATCATCATTGGTTGTAATGGCTCCTGCATCTCCTAAAGCGCCTAAATTTTTTCCAGGGTAAAAGCTGAAACCGGCAGCATCCCCTAGGTTACCTGCTTTTTTACCATTCCATTCCGCACCGATTGCCTGGGCATTATCTTCGATGATTTTTAATTGGTGTTTTTCAGCAAGAGCCTTCAATTCTTTGGAGAAGACAGTTCTTCCATACAGATGCACAATTAAAATACCTTTCGTTTTTGAAGTTATTTTTTCTTCAATTTTTTTAGTGTCAATATTATAATTGTTGATATCAGGTTCTACAAGAACAGGAACCAGGCCGTTATCTGAAATAGCAAGAATGGAAGCGATATAGGTATTGGAAGGCACAAGAATTTCGTCTCCACGATCCATAATCCCCATTTCAATATATCCACGAAGAATAAGACGTAAAGCATCTAAGCCGTTAGCAACACCAATGGCATGCTTAGCTCCTATATATTGAGAAAGATTGCTTTCGAAAGATGAAAGTTCCTGTCCCATTAGATACCATCCGGAACGGAAAACCTGCGAAAGTTTGGTTTCAATTTCTTCCTGGTGTTGTAAATTGATTTTTTGAAGATCTAAGAATTTTATCATTTGTTAATTATTATTAAGTATTATAATCTCTGATATTATACTTTCTTTTTAAAAGAATTCTTTTTTAGAATAAGTGAAAACGTTATAAAAGTAAAGATAAATAAAACACCATATATCATTGAATTGTTTGTTGACAGCCACGGGCCCTGAAATTGAAAATACTTCTGAGCTGGAAATTTAAAAAAATTCTTTTCCAATAAGGCTTTATCTAAAAATCCTTCAGGTACATTTATCGTGTACCAGAATCTTGACCAAATCAACTGGAACGTAAAAATGGTAATTAATTGATACCTGCTAAAATCTGCTTTCTTAATGGCATCTAAAAATACAAATACGATAAAAGGGAAAAATTGTAAAAACTGTCTTGTTTCTGTACCTAAAATAAAGAAGACTGAAAAAAGAATTATTATAATTTTCAGGAATGAGTCAGAATTTTTCGCTGCGTAGGCGAAGAATTCCTTACGGTAGTATATTATAAAAACAACAAATAATCCGTAATAGATAAAATGTGTAATAATGAATTTCAAAGGAAATGAGAATGCCTGGAACATTAAATTAAATAAAAAGTCACTCGATGAAAGGGTCTTGGCGTCTTTAAAATTGACAGTAAGAAATTTACTTGCAATAATAAATACTACTAAAATAGCTAAAGAAAAAATAAAGTAAGGAGAGACAAGCCCTTTTCGGCTTATATTAAAATTATTTAATAATTGTAGAATATACCGGATGATAAAAAAGATAAAAGAATTAAGTAATATAAAGGTTATCGGGATCAAAAATAGGGCAGACTGTACAGAATAATCTTTTTTAGTAGCTCCTATAAATAGTTCATAATTTGAATATAAATAAAAGAGTTCAAATAAAACACATAACGCAAAGACCGGATATAAATACTTATTAAAATTTTTTTCAATATTAAGCCCTTTCTTATTAAAGGAAATGAAACTGGAAGCAATAATGGATACTACAATTAAAAGAGTTGTTGGAAAAACAAGCATAGATATCAGCAATACGATTAAAAATGCTATTCTGTTCTTAATGATATAATAATAGTATAAAATAATTCCGGAAGTAAAGGCGAACAAATCCATCAGAATAGGATAGTAGTTTGAGAATTTGAGCACAAAAAAATTCACAAAGAGAAAGCAAAAACCAAGAGCCGTAATGTTTTTGTTATAATTTTTTACCCGTATAATTTTGTAATAGAAGTATAGCGAAATAAAAACAGTAAGACCATTCAATATTCTAAAAATGCTCTGAATCGTTTCTACCGTAAAGGTTATCCCAAACAATCGATGGATAAAATGTACTATTCCTGGGACTAATAATCTGGAAATATAATAAGGATTGAATCTTTGCTCAAAAAAAAATTTTGAAAAATTTCTAACGATCTCAATATAATTTTTTTCATCAAAAATATCTACATATCTGAATGGTAATCTGTCATTTGAGAGAAAAGCATAAACAAAGCACAATAGAAATGCACATATTATGTAATATATAAGGGGTATTTTTTTTAATGTAGTAATCATAATAGATTGTTACTGTTTCTTAATATCACTCTTTTCTTTAATTATATATCCCGGGCGATCTTTAACTTCTTCAAAAATTCTCCAGATATATTCTGCGATAATTCCTAGTGAGAAAAGAATAAGCCCTCCGAAAAATGATATGAATAATATTATACTGGTCCATCCCTTAGGCTGTATATCACCGAAAAACGGACTTCCAAAAATCTTAATATAGATATAAAATACAATAAGGAGGAATGAAATTAGCGAAACCCAAAGTCCCAGATTAAATATAAATTTTATAGGGAACGAGGAGGAGGAAAAGAACGTGTCTTTTGCCAGCCTTAATTTCTTTTTTAAAGTCCAGCGAGATTTTTCATTAAGTCCTAATGGTCGCTGGTAGCCATAATAATAAGGATTAAAGCCTAATCTTAAAATCTCTGCAACTGTTGATGTATTTCTTGGATGTATTCTCTTGTTGAGAATATCAATTATTTCTCTGTCAATGAAAAATAAATCGGCACCACCTTTGGGAAATTGAACTTCCGTAAGAGCATTCATAATCTTATAATAGGCTTCTGAAAAAAGACTGCTTTTCCAGCTATCATCACGGGTGATTCTATGAGGAATAATGATTTTTTCTCCTTTAAGCCAAATATTGTACATATCTACAATAGTATCATAGGGCTGCTGTTCATCATCAACAATGGGCAATGCACAGTCTCCTTCCGCTAATGAAAGTCCTGCAAAAATAGAGTAGTGGCTAGTATAATTTTTACTAAGTTGATATGCTCGAACGTTTGAATTATTTTTTTCTAATTCCAATGCTACTTTGTAGGAATCATCATTTGATCCATCATCGATGATAATGAATTCAAAGGGGATGTTGCTTTTTTCTAATAATTCTTTGACGTTTTCATACACCCTTACGATACGTTTTTCGCTATAATAAGAAAGAAGAATTAGAGATAATTTTTTCGATTCCATAATGAAGTTTTTGACAGACACACTATGGTCTTTTTATTAACTGCGAATTTTCAAACATATATTCATTTCCGGATTCATCTTTCATGTCCAACGTTAACATTGAACCTTCTGCGGTAATATAGCCTTTATGTTTAGCAGGATTGCCGTACCAAACTGTATGGGCAGGTACGTCCTTTGTTACAACACTTCCTGCACCGATCAATGCATTTTCACCAATTGTATTTCCGGCAACAATCGTTGAATTTGCTCCAATAGAAGCTCCTTTCTTTACTAACGTTTTACTGAATTCTATAGGATATTGTTTTGAACGGGGGATTAAATCATTGGTGAATGTTACATTGGGACCAATAAAGACATTGTCTTCCAACGTTACTCCATCCCAAACCTGTACTCCTGGTTTTATAGTGACATTATCTCCTATAATGACATCATTTTCAATAAATACATTACAGTTTATATTACAATTATTACCAATTTTTGCATTTTTCAGCACAACGCAAAACTGCCAAATCATAGTGTCTTCACCTATGTTTTCTGTTTGTACATCTGCTAATTGATGAATTTTATTTTTCATTTTGTGTTGTTAAGAATGTCTCATAATCTCGTACATAATCTTTTTCATTATATGCATGAGAGGCAAGAACCAAACAAATGGCTCCTGATGAAAAATTAATTTCTGAAGCCCATATTCCAGGTGGAATATGTAATCCTATATCGGGGCGGTTAAGAAAAACTTGTCTTTTGAATTTTCCATCATCTAATGAAACTTCAAAACTCCCGCTAGCGGCAATTAGAAATTGATGACATTCTTTGTGGGAATGTGCTCCTCTGCTTTCTCCACCGGCAATATCATACAGATAAAAAACTCTTTTTACATCAAAAGGAAATGATGAATTATTCTCCACCACGGTGAGATTACCTTCTTCAAAATTGATTTTTCCTAAATCAATTACACTACAATCAAATACAGATAGATTATTTTTCATTGATTAGGGCTTTAAATTCTTCAAAATTTCTTATATAATCGTTCTCATTATAAGGCTTATCAGAAACAATAAGCGCAAGAGAATTGGTGGAAAAATTTTCTAATCTGCGCCAATACATTTTAGGTATGTACAATCCGTAGTATGATCTGTTTAAAGAAAATCTTTGTTCTTCCTCACCATTATGAATCACTACATCAAAACTTCCTGAAAGAGCAATGATAAACTCCTGTTGATTCTTGAAAGCATGGCTTCCTCTTACTTCTCCGCCTGGAACATCATAGATCCAATAGGTTCTTGCGATCTCAAACGGCAGTTGATTGGGATGCTCAAAAAAGGATAAATTTCCTCTTTTGTCGTATATCTTAGGAAGTTCTATTAGTTTGGGTATCATGGTGTTTGTATTTTGTAATCAAAATGAGGTCTGGTAACTCCAGGATAAAGATGTAATTTACTGCCTACTTTTACATTTTCGACTTCAAAACCAACAAAATTGTCCTTTATAAATAAGGGGTCTGTTTGATTTTTCCCGAAAATCAATTTAAAATAATAATTTCCGGCATTCAATAATCCTGAAGGAATATCAAATTCTACAGTATATTCCCCAACTTTAGAATCATTATCTTTTGTAACCAGTTTTCCCACATGAAAAATCACAAGCTCTTCATAATTTTTTAACTCAAAAGTGGTGTCTAGATTTATATTAGGTAAATAATTCTCAAATGTTAGTTTTACGTGAACCCCCGTATCAATATCAATCAGGCCTCCTGTGATTGGAGTGACTGAGAATTCTTTTACTTTGATTTTTTCGTTTCCGAGGGCTTCATTAATGTTACCATTATAATGATACGAACTTGCTGTGGCACTGCTTTTCTGATATTCAATAATGGTATCAAGCATACTGCCTTCATAGCCCAGGGTACCTTGATTTAAAAGGATTCCCTTATTACAAAGTTCTTTTACTGCTGTCATATTATGACTTACAAATAAAATAGTTCTTCCCTCTCCTTTGGTAACATCCCCCATTTTTCCCAAGCATTTCTTCTGGAATTCGGCATCTCCTACTGCCAATACCTCATCTACAATAAGAATTTCAGATTCTAGGTGGGCTGCTACGGCAAAAGCTAATCGGACATACATTCCTGAGGAATATCTTTTTACAGGAGTGTCAATATATCGTTCTACTCCAGAGAAATCAACGATTTCATCAAATTTACGCTTAATTTCTTTGCGGGTCATTCCCAGAATAGCACCGTTTAAAAATACATTTTCACGACCTGTCATTTCAGGGTGAAATCCTGTTCCTACCTCTAATAGAGAGGCAACTCTTCCGTTGGTGTAAATTTTTCCTGTAGTTGGTTTGGTTACTTTACTTAGAAGTTTCAGCAGGGTTGATTTTCCGGCACCGTTTCTTCCAATAATCCCGACAGCATCTCCTTGTTCAATTTCAAAGTCGATATCTCTTAGAGACCATACATATTCAGAAGTACCTTTTGTTGTTCTGTCATTGGTTTCACCGATTTTCAGATACGGATCTTCTTTACCTCTTACTTTATACCAGAATCTGTTGAGGTCATGGGAAAGAGTACCTGTACCCACTTGTCCGAGGCGGTACTGTTTTGATATATTTTCTGCTTTTAAGGCCAGCATATTTTTAAATTAAAATTAGGGAATTATATAAATTTTTAGACTGTGTCCATAAATGTTTTTTCAATCTTATTGAAAATAACAGTTCCTATCGCCAAAAGTATCAGGATGATAAATGTGCTGATTACAAGCATTAATGGCGAGAAATCGCCAACACCTAACCATGCATATTTAAAGCATTCAAAAATACCTGTCAAAGGATTGTAAAATGCCAGATCTTTAAAAACACCGCGAAGGGCAGACGTAGGATAAATAACAGGTGTGGCATACATATACAAGCTTATACCAAATCCTAATAACATGCTAAGATCCTTGTATTTGGTGGTTAATGCTGAGAAGATCATTCCCACACCTAAAGCAAATAATGCCATTAGAATAATCAAGAAGGGTGTCGCTAATATCCATATATTAGGATGAACCTGTCCTTTTGCCAAATAATAGCCCCATGCAATAATGAACAGCAGAAACTGTACTCCAAAACGCATTAAATTGGACAGTACAATAGAAAGAGGTGTTACAAGTCTTGGGAAATATACTTTTCCAAATATGCTGGCATTCCCTACAAAAGTAGAAGATGTTCCTAGTAATGAAGTTGAAAAATAATTCCAGAGGGTAACACCAGCCAGATAAAATAGTATAGGAGGGGCGTCGTCAGTAGGTAAATTAGCTATTCTCCCAAAAACAATAAGATAGGTGATGGTTGTAAAGATAGGATTGATGAAAAACCAGATAGGGCCTAGAATAGTTTGCTTAAAACTAGATATAAAATCTCTTTTTACAAACATGTAGATCAAATCTTTATATCTCCAGACCTCTTTGAGCTTCAAATCAAATAAAGAATGGCTATCTTCAATTGTTTCTGTCCACTTTTGCTGTGGTTCATTCATTTGTGTAATTTTTTACAAATTTATAATAATTAATTCTTACGCTGTTTATTGTTTTGTGAATTATCATTTACATAAAACCATAAAACCACAACTAATATATTAATATTTGTTGTTATGAACAAAAACTATTGACCATAAAGCCAATAGTTTGTGAAATTTATAAAATTGTGTTGTTATTTTTTTACGAGTTGTTTCAGGTATTCGCCATACCCACTCTTACCATATTTTACAGCTGTTTCCAGTAATTTTTCTTCATCAATGAAGTTATTTCTGAAAGCAATTTCTTCTATACATCCAATTTTAAAACCTTGTCTTTTTTCAATAACGCTTACGAATTCGGAAGCATCATGAAGGGAATCAAAAGTTCCTGTATCCAGCCAGGCGGTTCCTCTGTCCAGAACACCAACTTCAAGCTTGCCTCTGCTCAGATAAACATTATTGACATCCGTAATCTCAAGCTCTCCTCTTGGAGAAGGCTGTATATTTTTGGCAATTTCTACCACTTCATTGTCATAGAAATATAAACCAGGGACAGCATAATTAGATTTTGGATGGGTTGGTTTTTCCTCAATGGATACCGCTTTAAGGTTGTTGTCAAATTCTACAACACCATATCTTTCAGGATCTGAAACATGATATGCAAACACAACGCCCCCATTTGGATTGGTCTTATTTTTCAATAATGTTCCCATTTCGGATCCATAAAATATATTGTCACCTAAAACTAATGCAGCGGAATCATTACCTATAAACTGATCGCCCAAAATAAAAGCTTGTGCTAAGCCGTCAGGGCTTGGCTGTACAATGTATTCTATATTACAACCAATTTGTGAACCGTCTCCCAGTAATTTAATAAAACCAGCCTGATCATGGGGAGTAGTAATAATTAAAATATCTTTAATTCCAGCCAACAGTAATGTTGAAAGCGGATAATAAATCATCGGTTTGTCATAAACCGGCATCAGCTGCTTGCTTACTGCAATGGTGAGAGGGTAGAGTCTGGTTCCAGACCCGCCTGCTAAAATGATACCTTTCATTTCTTTTGTGTTTTAGTTATACTGGTTGTTGTAATATTTTTGGTAGTCGCCGCTGGTTACG